>Ga0255753_1000005_pt1 | contig 243790 bp, 230 predicted proteins | sample 041ome_10_FD_179953 | JGI IMG/M metagenome (GOLD analysis project Ga0255753, IMG submission 179953) | Coastal salt marsh microbial communities from the Groves Creek Marsh, Skidaway Island, Georgia - 041412US metaG (version 2) | ecosystem: Environmental > Aquatic > Marine > Intertidal zone >...
GCGGTGAAGTCCGTCAGCGCCCACATCGAATTGCACACCGTGGCAACGTGCGGCTTCGCCAGGGGCTGAACCTGGTCGTCGGCATGCAACACCTGACTGCTCTCACCGGGTGCGAGGGAAATCGATGCCAGGCTCGACACCAAGCATTGGGGGCCGAGAACCCCCTCCACCAGTTCGAGCACCACCGGATGCACCGGAACCTGCTGCCAAATTTCGCCGTGGGCCAAAAGGTTGTACGTGCGCGTTGTGCGGTTACCTTCGAAACGGTTGTCTGCCGGTCGACGGTCGAGTTCTGACTCCAACCTCCGCACGTCGCTCAGCAACGCGTCAATGAGTCCGGGCTCAATCGCGTTTTCTACGATGGTGTACCCGTCATCAACAAGCTGCTGATGGTGAGAGGTGAGGTCTCGCGCCATGCGATGATCGTAGACGGGACCGGTATGCGACGTTCTCCCAACTCTGCGGTACACCTGATGCAACTACCGAGGCTTGGCGCCCCCACCGACCCGGAGGATCTCCCCTGTCACCCAACTCGACGCATCTGACGCCAAATACACACAAGCGGCACCGATGTCCTGCGGCGTCCCGAGGCGACCCATGGGGATATTCCATTTGGCAAGTACCTCACCCAGTTCGGACTCATCGTGCCCGATGGCCTTCAGCATGACCTCTGTGGGAATCGCACCGGGCGCGACTGCATTCACCCTGATGTCCGGGGCAAATTCTGCTGACAGAGTCCATGTAATTGAGTTTGTTCCCGCCTTCGCTGCCCCGTAGTGCACGCTGCCCGGCACCGGCCCACTGCCAGCGCCCGAGGTGATATTGATGATTGAGCCACTCTCCATGTATCTCTTGGCCGTCATACATCCCACGTAGACGGCAGTCAGATTCAGCATCAATGTCCGATCCCACTCATCGCGCGGCAGCTCGATCGCGGGAACCTTCAGCGGTGATCCACCAGCATTGTTCACCCAAATCGTCAATCGACCGAACTCCGCGATTGCAGCACGCGCCAACGAATCCACTGCCTCGTCATCCGTGACATCGGTTTTGACCGCGATGGCCCGGCCGCCGGTTGCGTTGATCTCACTCGCAACCCGCTCAATCTCATCCACCCGGCGAGCGGCAACGACAACAGCTGCACCAGCCTCAGCAAAGGCCGTAGCGATGCCTTCACCGATGCCTCTTCCGGCTCCGGTTATGACCGCTACGTGGCCGGTCAGGTTGAACAATTCTGGTGCGGTGGGCATGTCGTCAATACTCCTGAAATTAATTGCGTCTGGTCATGTGCAGTTTTGGCTTAGCAAGATCCTGCACATTCACACCTGATCGTCGAGCCGAGCAGCAACCAACGCAATGACGATTTCAGCGTGCGTGGTCGATGCCCAAGGCCACGAGGTGATGATGCTTTCCAGCGGGATTTGGTGACTATCGAGATGTTTCGAGTTGCCGTCGGCAACGTCGCAGGAAAACACACACCTGCACTATAAGCGATAAGGCCCAATAAAGTGAACGGATGTTCATTTGGAGATAATGTCGACAATTATGAAACCAGCCCGCCGTAACGGGGACGATAGGCCAATGCCACGACTCGGCCGCCCAATCGACGCTGACGGCGATGCCACGCGTGCCCGGATTTTAACTGCAGCACGGACGGCCTTCAGCGATCTTGGCTACGCAGCAACCACCTATCGACTTCTCGCCGAACGCACTGGACTGGCACCATCGGCGTTGTACAACTACTTCGCATCTAAAGCCGACCTCTATCGAGCGGTTCACGCCGATGTCCAGTTGGAAAACTACGCGGGATCGATTCTCCCAGCGATCAGTGGGACAGAGACGTTTGCCGACCGGGTGGACCGGCTTCTTGAGTCGTTTGTAGCCATGAATTCCAAACTCCCCGAGGCCGCACGATTCCAAGCCGCGGCTCGCACCGACACCGCCCGCCATAGCGAACTCGCATCCCTCGGCGAGGCACTTCCCACTCAGCGTCGGCTTCTCTTCGAAGAAATAGTCGACTTGGGCATCGCTACGGGAGAACTTTCAAACGAGCACCGACACGAGCTCCTTGCCATGCTCGAAACACTGACGGTCGGACTGATCAACGTGTCAGCCGAGCCCGATGTGCACCGTGCCGCGGTCAGCGGATTCCGCAGAGCAATCACCCGCCTCAGTAGCTACACGAACGAGGCGAAGTGAGCGGTACACGACCACGCACCGCCGTCATATCAGGTGGGGGCACCGGCATCGGGCGAGCTGTCGCCGAGACACTCCTGCGCGATGGCTATCACGTGGCGCTTCTGGGACGGCGCAACGATGTGTTGGCTGATGCTGCTGCCGCGATGGCCCACCTCGGCATCGTGCACACCCACGCGGTCGATTTGTCTGACCCTGGCATGGTTGAAAAATCGCTCCTTCGAGTCGCGGACGATTTCGCCGGCTGTGTCGACGTCGTCGTTGCAAACGCAGGTCGAGGAGCGGCGAGGCCAAGCGATTACTTGGCCTCACACCATGCCACATGGATGGACGCCCTCGCCGGTAACACTATGACCTCGGTCCTCCTCGTCACGGGCCTACGACCCCTCCTCTCAAGTAGCGGTCGAATCATTCTTGTCAGTTCAGCCGCAGCGTCAGGACCAGGCGGAGCCGCATACGGTGCTGCCAAAGCCGCCCTTCACGGGTGGATGTTCGATCTTGCAGCGGAGCTCGGACCGCAGGGGATCACCTGCAATGTTGTCGCACCAGGGTTCATTGATGACACAGACTTATTCGGTGGAGGTCTGGGTGAGGAACGCAGGGCAGACTTCGTTAATCGCACGCTTGTCAAACGCGCAGGTCAACCATTTGATGTGGCCGAGTGCGTTCGATGGCTAGCCGCCCCTGAAACGGGCTACGTAACTGCACAAGTCATCGGTATCGATGGCGGAGCACTGATCAACCCTGGCTAAGCCCAAACCCCTGCAGGCACCTCAGCTAGCCCCGCTGCCAACATTTACTCAAGGACGGTGACCGTTCCTGACGTGCCATTGACTTCGATCAGCGCACCATCTCGAATGCGTTCGGTCGCATCTGTCACCGAGACGACGCAGGGAAGCCCCAACTCTCGGCTGACGATGATGGCATGACTGATCTGCCCGCCGACATTGACCACGACTCCGTCAACTGCCATAAATAAAGGGGTCCACGCCGGGTCTGTGAGCGGCGCCACCATGATGTCGCCGGGTCCGAGCTCGCCGGGATTGCCCGGATCACGCACGATGCGGGCTCTACCTTGCACGATCCCCGGCGAACCGCTGATACCAACTAGGGACTCGCCCTTATCGGCCCGGGAGACAGAGGCGATTCCCTTTCGTGCCCACTTGCTAAGTGGTGGGACATGGGCATCACGGATTATGAAGGGGGGCTCGAGGTCCCAGAGTTCCTGCCAGATCACATACCGGTCAGCGACTATCGATGTGAATCGGCCCGGGTCAACAATGAAGTCCTCAAGCTCATCATCGGTCAACATCCATATGTGCTCAGCATTGTGGAGTACACCTGCCTCTGCGTGCCGGCGGCCGAGCTCGCGAAACACCATGCGGGCCTCGTGCACCGCCTTAACGATCGTGGTCTTCGCTCGTTCACGAAACACCATCATGTTGGCGCCGACGAGTGCAGCCTCAAACATGTTGCTCAGATCAATGTCACCGCCCTTGGCGAGCTTGTCTCGCACATCACTTGCTACTTGTCGGCGATCCGCTGCCAGAGCCTCGGCTCGAAGGTGCGGAGACTGGTCGTCGCCTTGGAACCGGACGCGATCCAAAGCCGCCAACACCAGCTCGGGCTGGATCTCCCACGTCGGGGCGCTGAGCTCCCACTCGTTGGGCCCGCGCGATCCAAACTCCTGAATAAACGCATCCCACATCACCAAAAAATCATTGGCTTCCGGCACGCCGCCCAGACGCTCGAGCAGTCCATCTACACCGAGATCAAACGCTCCGGTCAGGACCGCGGAAGCCCTCACCATGCGCGACAGCTCCCACAGAACAAACGACGGCTCTGCCGAGTCAACATCTCCCAAGCCAGCCATTAGCCGCATCGGGATGTCACTATCACCGATTGCCGCACCGATGACCCCCAAGATGCCGGGGGCAATACCTGATGAGCTGGAGGCAACGGTTAGTTGACTGAAACCATGAACGAGTAACGGTTGCGTCGTCCTTGCCCGATCGAGTAGCTGCCGGTCATCCAGGGCTGTCAAATCTTGTCGGTCACTTCGCAACCGGTCGACTTCGATGCGATCCTCATGCAGTTCGGGCCACTCGGTAGCGGACAGCACCCACGCCGTGTGAGCCTCAATTTTGGGTACCAGATGAGGCTTCTCGTCGTCAGGATGCGCAACGTACGGGGGAACATCTGGGTGATTACCAAAAAAAGCTAAATCAAGTTGCTCGACAGTAACTGCTGGGTTTCGAACTCCTTGCATTCGGATGTTCGCGAGGTTTATGTAGAAGTACCCTCCGAAAAAGCCGAAGACCTCAGGGATGACTAGGTCATACTCGTCCGCCTCGTACAGACCCGTCCGCACCAAACCGTCCGCTGCACCGTGGGAGATGCCGTTGTCCCACACAAACTTTTGTCCCAGAGGGCTCGCTGGGCTGGGCAGCACTTCCCCTGCATTCGCCCTGGTGTAGTGCGGCCACCGCTGACTCGGTGCGTAGTCAGTGATCCAACGGTCTTCCATCACTTTCATCTCCCGTGCTTGGCTGCAAGTTGCATGGCTAATTGAATGGCCGTGGACCGTCGTTAGTCCCAGCGAAGATGTCGGTGCCACTCTCACGCATGTGCTCGCCTCGAGTGTGAGCATGGCCAACATGTTGCAGACCGAACGCCTGTTGTTGAGCAATTTGAAAGCCCTGAGCATCAAGCGTCTGATTAACGGCGAGTTTTGCCAACTTCAGCGCGAAGGACGGCTTGTCAACGATCCGATCTGCCATTGCGAGGGAGGCGTCGAGCAACTTGTCGCGAGGAACGACGTGGTTGACCATGCCCAAGCGATGCGCCTCTTCGGCATCGATCGCATCGCCGGTAAACAAGAGTTCCTTGGCCTTGCGGATACCTAATTCCCACGGATGACAGAACCACTCGACACCGTTGACACCATGGCTCACGGTCAAGTCCTGGAAACTGGCGTCATCAGCAGCGATGATCAGATCACAGACCCACATAAGCATGAGGCCACCCGCGATCACCCGGCCTTGCACCGCGGCGATCGTGGGCTTGGGGATGTCGTGCCAGCGTCGACACATATGAAGGTATGTTTCCTCTTCAAAGGCCATAAGACCCTCGGATCCACTCCGGTTGGGAGATCCCCCCACCCATACTGGGTCTGCCTTGTAGACGCCCGGGCCTTTCAGATCGTGTCCAGCGGAGAAATGCGGGCCTTCCGCAGCAAGCACGATGCACTTGACGCTGTCCGTGTGTGCGCCACGCGTAAACGCGTCGTTGAGTTCGTAGGTCATCTGCTTGTTCTGGGCGTTGCGAGCCTCGGGCCGGTCGAGAGTGATGATCGCGATGCGTCCGTCGCGTACCTCCTCGTATCGGACCATCTTCGGAGCGGTTTCGTCCATGGTTACGTCTCCAGCCTGTGGTGCTTCACCTTTGGGCCACCAACCCAACCGGCGAGGTGGATGTCGACCTCGATCTTGTCACCGCACATGTGCCGCCCGGCCGGCGTGAAAATACCCATCCGACCATCTCGTGACTTGACGCGTACGTTGCCGGCACCGTCTTGTTCGTACAATGCGCCCGTAATCGGGTGAATGATTCCTTTCACAACTCGACCGCGACTTCGCTGTCCAGAGAACCAGAAGCTTCGCCGAGGCTAATCCAAGCATCCAGTTTGTGGTGGAGCCACCGCACCTTCGACTCCATGTAATCAGAGAGGGTTACTGCCCCCTTCTTAGAGGACTCAAGTCCTTGCTGCACCTTGGCCATGTTGGCCAAATCTTGGTTGAAAATTTTGCCAATCATGCCCAGTTCTGGAGCGTCGGTGAACGATTCGTCGGGACCTAACCAATGGACCGGTGCTGGAGGCGGTCGGTCGCCGGCGAACGGCGACAACAGAAAGACCTCCATGATTGAGGTCCGATGATCGTCACCGTTGGGACGAAACCGATAGACGATCCGGTTGAACGACCCCCACGGGTGGAAGTTCGGAAAGATCGTGTAGTCAAAGTTGTCGATCATCTCTGAGTCGCTCCACAGATCCGCGAGATCGCCCACAATCGGACGCCACCGATCTCTGGCAGCCGATGCGGCTACCCGCCGACATGAGTCGCCGTCAGGGATTTCGAACGGCGTCTCCTCATCGACGCGAGTATCCATCATCGCGCGCATCATCTCGTCAGGATCGACGTCGTACCAAAGTGATGGCGATGCGGTTCCGGCCGGCGTGATGACCCGAGAGCAGTTGTCCCAGACATCAACCTGACTGTTTGGGTTCCCGAGGTATTTCGCGGTGACTGGGTGGGTGGTGTCGGCGTGGTACGCCTCACAGAATGCTTCTTGGGAGATCTTCCAGTTGCACTCGATTACCTTCGCGACGTGAGCCTCGACGTAACGACTTGCGAGATCCCACCGATCGAAGTGTCCCAAGCCCTCCCCAACCCAATCAGCAAAGTGCGGGGCATCGAGGTCTGGGTTGATGAATACGAAACCTTGCCAAGTGGCTACCCGCGCCTCGGGAAGTTGAAAATCGCCCGCGTCTGCTCGCGTGGCCAAAGTGGGGAAATCCCAGTCGGCCGGCGCTCGTTTGAATTTCCCGTCAAGATCCCAAGCGAACCCGTGGAACGGACAGCGAATTTCACCTTCGCAGTGCCCATCAAAATCCTTTAGTTGCCGACCACGATGGAGGCAGGAATTCCAGTAGGCCTTAATCGTGTCTGGCGCCGTCCTCACGATGACGAAGGAATGTCGAACAATGTCGTAGACGACATAGTCACCTACGTCGGGAATATGTTCCTCGCGGCATGCGAACTGCCATGCCCGGCTCCACACGTGCTGCACTTCCTTCTCGTGCCACGTGCGGCTCGTATAACGCTGTGCCGATATATCGGCGCTACCAAAGTGGCGAGGTGACTCCACTCGCAACTCGTCAGGAACTGCATGCGTATCGGTATCTAGCAACTCTTGATAACTAATTCCCGGCGACCGGGAAGATCCACGTGCCGATTCGTCGACGATGCTCATTCACGACCCCCGGTTGATTACTTCAATCTCTCGGCTCTGAGTTACCGAGCGATTTTCACGCTACCACAGATATGAATCGCTGTTCATATGTGCGAGGAGTGTGCGCCATACTGACATCGGCAACCCGCACAACGAGCAGACGCGTGTCAACGAGGCCCTTACCGCCATGAGGACACCAATTTTTGAGGCGGTCTAGGACAAAAAGTCCGATGTAGAACGAACAGAGCCGTACCGGAAAAACATGCACAGCATCGCCTTGGGTCAGGGCACTGGCGACCCGGATCAGGACCTTGGCCCCTCTTAGTTTTATCCGGTACTCACATGACGCAACAGCAAGCGAGATGACCTCCAGACGACGGCGCTACCTTCGGCGACGCAGAAAAATAACTACGGCAACGAGATGCACACACCATGGTCACGACCAACATCAGTGTCGAATTCGCTGCATGGCCCAACACCGCTCGGTTGCATCCGGCAATTGCAACGATCGCATCTGTGCCGCCTGCGCTAAGTCCGCACTAGCCACCCAACAGTGTCGGCTGCGTGGTCGAGTTAACGGTTGTCAACGATGCGCCTAAGTCGCACCGGGATCGCGCTCATCACCGGAAGCCCAGTGATGCGGTCGGTGCCGTCCTCACTGTCGACAAGGCGATTGGTTGGGGCACCGATCTCACGCACCGCCTCATCGGTCAAACTCATTCCCCCCCATGAATGCGCCATTGCGATAACACCCACTTTGATATCGGGATCTGGCTCGGCAACACCGACAACTGTCGCCCGTGGCGACACAATCTCGAGAAGGTCACCTGCCACTGCCCCCAAGGCGGCCAAATCAGTGGGATGAATGTACGCGTAGTTTGTGGTGGCCACGCGACGAAGACCAGGCAACTCGCTGCCGAGCGAGTTCAACGCATGCTTGAGACGTCTCCCGACGAGGCGGAACGGGTAAGTCGCTGCCTCACAACCGCGGATGATGTCAGCACCCGTTAGCTCAGCACGTACGTCAGCCAACTCCTCGAGCACGTCGCCAGGAGCCACGGCAAACCGTGCGTCTGCATCGGGATCCGCTGCAACAACGCGCACGCGATTGTCGTGATGGATCACCTGACGATTCCGACGCCACTCGGTCATCGGCAGGCGCGCATTACCGAAGACGTAGTCGATCACGTCATCATCAGTCAGCGGCTGGTCGGTGAGCTGCGCGCCAACAGGTAGCCGCCCTCCAGGTAAATCAATCGGCGTTCCGTTTCGTGCGGCGATACCCGCGAACACCTCCCATTCGTTGAGGACATCGTCCCCCGAATCGATCACGGCATCGGCGTAGTTGGTGTACGGGGCCGGGAATCGGCGATCCATCACGTTGGGAATATCTGCACGTTCCAGCTGACCCCTTGGTGCGATCACGAAATCAGCCAGTTCCGCAGTTGCCGTGAGTCGGTGATCAATGACCACCAGCAGTTCAAGCTCTCGCAATGCAGCAACGGTCTTTTCTTGGTCAGGCCAAGCTTGCACAGGATTGCCACCAGATACGAGTAACGCCCGCACTTGGCCCTCACCTTCCATCAAGATCTCGTCACTCAATGCGTTTGTCAGCATCTCGTCAGCGAGACCGAACAACCCACGTACGCGGTGCGGCGCTCCTGGTGTTGGAGGTGACGGTGGGATGACCTGGGCGCGACGGGTGTCACCAGGAAACGACATATACGGGCTCTCCAGCGTGTCCCCGGGCTGATTCACCCGTCCACAGAGCACATTGAGTGTGAGCGCCAACGTCTCCATCAAAGTCCCGTGCGGAGCCATGTTCGGGCCGGTGCCAGAGCCTGCGCTTCCGCGCGTGCCGGTTGCGAACATCACCGCAGCTGCTTCGATATCGGACGCTGCTACGCCACAGCGACGCGCGGCATAGTCCAAGGTAAACGGTGTCACTGCCTCTGCAAGAAGATCGATGTGCCCAGGCTCGACATGACGGCCACAAAAATCGCGATCATGCAAGGTGCCGGACAGGATCACGTTGATCATTGCCGCAAGCAACGTTGGGTCTTCACCAGGATTCACCTGCAGCCAAATATCCGCTTGCCCTGCAAGTTCGCTACGTCGCGGATCTACAACGATCAGCCGGAGACCACGCATCTTGGCTTCTCGCAGTTTGACGAACGGATTGGTTCCCTGAAGCCCACCGCCAGCGCCGTAGCTCGAAACCATCGGGTTGTATCCGATCGCGAGCGACACGTCAGCGTCACCGAAATTGTGCCAACCCGCCTCCCAACTCCCCAGTCGTAGCGCTGCCGTTCGATGTGCTGGCTGGTCGATAGTCAGGGACGTATATATCGATGGTGACCCAAAGCCTTTATGCCACGCCATCGCCATTGGGACGCCGACGCTGTTTTGGTACGCACCGGTCCCCGTATAGCTCGCCACTGCCCGGGGGCCATGACGGTCGACGATGTCCGCTATCCGTGCAGCAATCTCGTCGAGAGCATCATTCGAACTCACCGGCTCGAGAGCGCCCGACAGGCTTCGCCGAAGGGCGGACCGCAGCCGTCGAGGGTCGTGATACTGATCGGCGAGCTGGCGGCCCTTAATACAGGTGTACCCCTGAAAGAGGGGGTCCGAACGATCGCCACGAACCGCAACGATTCGCGCTCCATCCTCAATATCAATTTCCACTGGACACGCTGCGTGACAAATACGGCAGAAGGTCTTTTTGGTGTCGACCACATCGGTCACCATAGTTGGGTCGACATTGCTCAGCACCGTGCCCTCGTGTCACGGGCGATCTGCGACCTGGGACCACGCTCCTGTCACCCAAGTCCGCCACCCAAGGGACACGACGAGCTGCACGAACGCCATTACTAGTGCGACACCCTCACCTGGGCACGTGCATTTCTTCACCGCTGACGACAACGGATCAGCTACACAACGGCGACCTACAGGTGTAGTTTCGGCGCATGGCGCGCCTGCTATCACTCGCCGCCGGAGTACACCCCGATCTTGAGCCTTCCACCATGGTCAGCACCGCGGCCGCCGCAGGCTGGCCAGCATGTGGCATCTGGTGTGATCCGACGACATGGTCCAACACGACCACCATGGAAGTCCGTCGTCGACTCGATGACACCGGAGTCGTCGCGCTCGACCTCGAGCCGATCATCCCGACGCCGGGTATCGATGACCACGGCGAATACGTGATCGATGTGGCCGCGGAAATCGGTGCTCAGCATGTGCTATTCACCAGCCGCCTACCCGATCTATCTGCCACTATCGAACGCTTTGCCTCACTCTGCGCGATCGCGGCACAGCACGGCGTCAAGCTGGTCTGCGAGTTTCTTCCCATCTTCCCTTTGTCCTCGCTGCGGATGGCAATGCAAGTTGTGGGGGATCATCCACCCGGGACAGCTGGCATCCTCGTCGACAACCTGCACCTCGCAAGATCCGGCGGTTCAGTTGCCGACCTCACAGCAGTCCCCCTCAACCTCATGCCCTACCTCCAGATAGCGGATGCCGCAGGCCCAACACCTCATACGGCCGCAGACCTCCTAGAGGAAGCGGTACATGGTCGGCTGCTTCCGGGTGAAGGTGACCTTCCAATTAAGGATCTTCTGGTAGCAGTTCCGAACGTGGCGCTCTCGTTTGAGGTGAGATCAACTGCGCTGCACGAACGATTCCCTGATCCTGTCGACCGGGCGCGGCACCTCTTCGAACGCGTCTGTACGTACGCGGATCGTTGATCTCGAGGGGTCCGGCACCACACCGGCATCCACCGATTTCTCTCTCGACTGTCGTACTGTGATCTGAGAATCGAGGAGAAGTAAAGGAGAAGTAATGGACCAGCAAAAAGTCTTTGACATGGTACGAACACGGGCAGCCGACGTCAGAACAATCGTGATGTCGTTTACCCTCGCGCACTCGGCACTGCTGATCGTGCTGGGCCTCGGCGGAGCTGGCCTCGCTGATTCTGGCATCCAACTATCCCTCGCAACATTCACTGTTCTGGGTTCTTTGTGGTGTCTCGCCTTCATGGATGACGGAATGCAAGACATGATGGCCGGATTGAGCGATATCGATGGGTTCGAGACGAGCGCGATGGGCAAACGACTCGCCAAAACGCCGATCATCGTGTTTCGTGTCGCGAACCTCGTCATTGTTGCGTTGATTGTGATCGCCGAACTGCTCGCGATCTACTGACGCGGACTTGGCACATATGCGGTGCGCTCTGCATCCAACGACACCGTGTCAGCCCCTCGCTTAGCCGTGGCTGTGCATTCCAGCAATCCATGATGCAAAGCCAGACGGATTGCGACTTTGCCACCGAAGACGCTGCGCGTAAGCGACTCCAGTACTCCACTCTTCACCCCTGCGTCAATCTCCATCTCCAGCGACATCGACGTCATCGCTCCTGACTCTGCGCACATTTGCTCACCTGCGCCAAGAGTCACCCGCGTGAGGAAACGGGACGGGTGTCTCATAGCAATTTCCATGGGCTGCGACAACAATGACATGACGCCGTCGTGAGCGGAGCTTGGTTCTCAGTATCAATGTCTGAACGGTCATTGTCTAAACGACGGGACAGAGCGATACCCACACTGATTCTGATCCGCGAAGGAACCACGGGCATCGATCTCACCGATGACGAGATCCAAGCCGCGGCCGCTCAGTGGCGAGGGTCAATGGGTTCGGCGTCCCACACTTGCACCTGCGGCGAATCGCCATAGAGGATCTCCGCGGGGCTCCGCTTCTCGATGTTGCCCGTGAGCCCCCGGTACATCCCAAGACCGCAGAGCTGGCGTAGTTGCGGCGAGAACGTTGCCATGACCTCGCGGGGAATACCCAACTGCTGGTTTTCCTGCTGACGGATGAACCCGGCGCAGTAGTTCATTGCCACACCCACGCGCACCTCATCGGTAGTGGTGTTGGCCCCGCCTCCGTGCCAGGTGCTGCCGTGCCACACCAACACACTCCCCTTCGACATCTCCGCAACCACCGTGTCGACGTCTGGCTCCCCATTGAAATAATCCGGACTGTCCCACAAGTGGCTACCGGGCACGACCCGGGTTGCGCCGTTGTCTGCGGTGAAGTCCGTCAGCGCCCACATCGAATTGCACACCGTGGCAACGTGCGGCTTCGCCAGGGGCTGAACCTGGTCGTCGGCATGCAACACCTGACTGCTCTCACCGGGCGCGAGGGGAAATCGATGCCAAACTCGACGCATCTGATGCCAAATACTCACAAGCGGCACCGATGTCCTGCGGCGTCCCGAGGCGACCCATGGGGATATTCCATTTGGTGAGTACCTCACCCAGTTCGGACTCATCGTGCCCGATGGCCTTCAGCATGACCTCTGTGGGAATCGCACCGGGCGCGACTGCAATCACCGTGATGTCTGGTGCAAATTCCGCTGACAGCGTCCATGCAAGTGAGATTGTTCAGGCTTTTGCTGCTCCGTTGTGAACGCTGCCCGGCACCGGCCCACTGCCAGCGCCCGAAGTGATATTGATGATTGAGCCGCTCTCCACGTACCCCTTGGCGAACACGAACCCCCGCTAACAGCGTCAAATTTAAGCGCTGTCATCCGATCCCACTCACCGATCACTTCTGCTCAATCAGAAACTCAAAGAGATTTCCGCATCTGAACTCATGGAAATTACACCCGGGGGCCCACTCCAAATTAGTCCCAATGGGTCCACCAAGTAGTCCGACGCATTGTCAGGAGTGATACCCACTATCTCCTGCGACCCTGTTGAACATGCGACTGTGGCTCCGGCGATAACTCTGTCAAGAAGTGAGCGACATGCGCCTTGGGTCATTCCGGTAACCACATCAATGCTGTCGATGAAGTCGGTCTGGAGTAGCCGAACAGAATGAGAGGCAAAGAAGATCCCCACCTCATGACCCTCATCAAGCGCCTGTGCTGCGCACGCAAGTCCGACCACACATTTGCGTGGATCAACCGTGGGGTCAGTCGACATCATGAAGAAGTATTGAGTCATGCTGCACCTACCTCGTCAGACCGTTTCTCAGATCGCGTTGTATACGAAGCGGGTGCCACAGTTCTTCAGATCGGGATAGGCGGATGCGACAGCGGCAAGCATTCCGGCGAACCACTCGCCTGCGAGCATCGCATCCGTGAAGGCTCCACACGCCTCAAAAGAATCAAAGTCGATCATGTACTCGACGCGAGCCTGATCGCCACCAGCAAATGATCTCATTAGACGAGGATTTCGCGCGCCGAGACTCTCATGGACTGGTGCTGCATCCCGTGAGCCGGCAATGACTCCTTCAATCGCAGCGGGGGTTCCTTCCCACGTCGTAATTGCAGTTACCAACATCATTCATCCTCAACTTTCTCTCGGATAGAAGAATGGTCGCTCATCATCCTTGCGGCGACCTTGCAGACGCTCCACGCACGGCCGCCATTCAGCGATTGTTGGTCGAAACCGGCTCACCGATAGCGAGTTCATGGCGCCCTCACCGCAGCAGGATGTGAACACACCAATATCTGGACTGCAAATGCTCACACAGCAGGGGAAGATATGCCGTGTGGCGCCTTATTGATCGGATGAGACCACTCCACGAATGGAATATCAGTCCCCAGCACGACCCTCGTCGCGGTTCCAGCCAGCGAGCGGTGCAGCCAGCCCGCTTCCGCAACCAACCGACATCCTGGCGTCACCTCTGTGACAGTTCCGAATTCGTCGGCGAACGATCCTGAACCGCTCACGACGATGATCGAGGAGGAAAACTCATGCCAGTGCAGATCCTCATCGACATCGTGCACATCATCGAAGGCGATGACGTGAAAACCTGCAGCCTCTAGTTCGGCGCGGGCGGCGGCCTCTTGGACCTCGGCGCCGATTGTGAAATGTATTGATGCCACCGCGGCCTCAGGGCTGCCGCCCGCAGAAGGCAAGCATTTTGTCGAGTGACGATGCATCCCCAGCCACTTCAACCTCGGGCCCAAACATCCCTCCCGCGCGCGCATCTTCAGATATGAACGAACTAAAGAACTCTGCGGTCAAGTCAACCAATTCACCCGCCGGATTGAAGTCCTGGCCAGTGGCGCAAGCGAGATCCCAACAGTGCACCAAATTGTCTGAGGACAACAGCTGCAGGGCGTATCCGGCCGGCATCTCCCCAAAAATCAGACTAACCGTCGACTCAAGGTCTTCTACCCCAGCCGCGGCACTATTGATGGCTGCTGTTGCCTCATGGTAGGTGGCATGGTGGTCGCTACCGAGGACGTCTCCCAAATGTTGAGGCATCGACGCGATCAGCTCGGCGGAACGGTCGGCGTCACCCGCAAATCCAGCGGCAAATAGAAAACGGCCGAGGGTGAAATGGCCAATCAAATCTCGGACTGTGAAATCACTGCACGGTGTTGCGAGCGCGAGCTGGTCTGAACGCGTTCCGTCAACCAACCCCGTCAAAATTTCCGACACCTGCTCGAATTGTTCTCTTGGATCCATCACACTGCCTTCCTTATGTAGTCGCACACCATCTAATTATGGAGTTCTGTCGATGCTGATCATCTCGTTCGGACGAAACACTACGTGGACAACCTTGCGAACTACTTGCGGTCACAACGGCACCCCCAGCAACTCCACGCAATCCTGAGCGAGGGCTGGCCCAGACGAACGCGACTTCGCTCCCGTCATCCATCGCCGCAATTCTCGACCCCTGCGACGAGTGATGCCCAGGCAGGATGAATCCTCGTTCTTGACCCGTACGTCATGAGCTCAACGTTGCCAAAATCAATGGCTTGCCCACGTGATAGGGAGGCCTCGCCAACGTCCGCTCGGAAGTGCGGTGAAAATTGACATACGCGAGCCACATCCCGTCGATCGGAACAACAGCAATGACAACAACGGAACTGTGATTGACCTGTCCTGAGACGTGCGCTCAATGACTGGCACGCTCTTCGCCTTAGAAGCAGAGCGAACGGCGACCATGAATCGCTGACGGTGACACTGCTTTGCGTGGGTCTCATTAGTCACAACAGGGCCAGATCCGATAATTCGTCAGGACGTGTTGACCACGCTCGATCGGTAGCAGTTCCAGTGCACCGCCATGATCAACCAAGTCCGCTGAGCCATTGTCTCAACGCACGACCGATGTCGTCTGGGCTGTCCTCTTGGATGAAGTGACTTCCAGCAACGGTTACTTCCGTCGAGTTTGGCCACGACCGGACGAACTCTCGTTGGGCGCCCGTGAGTATTGCGCCGGGTTCCGCGTTAACGAAAAGATGTGGAGGTGCGGCTTCCGAAAGCCACTCCGCGTACGACTGGACGATGTCGACAACATCGGCTGGTTGACCATTGATTGGGATTTGACGCGGCCACGACAACGTCGGCCATCTATGTTCGGGTTCGGCGAACGGCCGCCGGTACTCGTCATGTTCATCAGGCAGCAGAGTTCTCAAAATCGAGCCCGGAAGAATCGCTTCTACAAACAGGTTCCGGCTCAAAATCATCTCTTCACCTGCAGCAGACCGAAGAGCCTGAAAGATGTCACGGGCTGCCTCAGGCCACTCATCCCATGTGACAGGACGGACGATTGCTTCCATGAACACGATGCCCGCTACGCGATCACGATGACGATTCGCCCAGTCGAACCCGAGAGCAGATCCCCAATCGTGCAGAACCAACACGACGTTGTCTCCGATATTCAACGCCTCGAGCAAGGCATCTAAAAACAAACGGTGTTCGGCGAACGTATACGAACCAGGTCCAAGGTCGTCAAGTTTGTCTGAATCACCATGGCCGATGAGGTCCGGCGCGATACATCGGCCTAAGTCCGCTGCAAAGGGAATGATGTTTCTCCACAAGTACGACGATGTCGGGTTTCCATGGAGAAACAGAACAGTCCGGCCATTGCCTGACTCGTGGTACGCCATCTGCTTGCCTGCGACAGAGACGAATCTCTTTTGCAGCGGCGGTGTCAAGCCCTGCGACATACAAAGTCTCCTTAGCGTTGAGGCGATTCCTCTGACTGACGCATTCCTATCAAACCAGTGACTGAATCCCGAACTCAGCCTTGGACCACCACACAAATGACCACGGGCTGACCACAATGTTCTCGCAAGGCTGTCGGGACTACTGTCCCTCGAAGCCGATCGACGACAAGGATGTTCCACCTCTCGGTGCGGCCAAGAGATGGCAGAGGGGCTTGCCGATGAACACAACACAACAACGGTCGACATTGGCGGTCGCCTCACTGGCCACCCTTGCTACCTTCCTCGATACCTCCCTCCTCTACGTCGCATTTCCGGCCATCACTTCGACATATGGGGAAACAAGTGCAACGACATTGTCATGGGTGCTGAACGGCTACACGATCGTTTTTGCCGCCCTGCTCATCCCTGCCGGTCAGTATGCAGATCGACTCGGCCATCGACGTGTGTTCCTGCAAGGGTCGGCCTTCTTTACCGCGGCATCAGTAGCATGCGGACTTGCCCCAACGGCGGAAATGCTGATCCTGTTCCGAGTCCTGCAAGCCGTCGGCGCAGCAGCCCTGATCCCGTCCTCTCTCGCCCTGATCATCGGTGCATTTGACCATGCGGCGCTTCCTCGTGCAGTTGCTATCTGGGGGGCAGCCAGCGCCGTTGCTGGGTCTATCGGCCCAACTCTCGGAGCATTGTTAATTGAAGGTATGGGATGGAGGTGGGGGTTCTTCATCAACTTGCCTGTCGGCGTGTACACGCTGATTGCTGGGCGCCGAACTCTCGTCGAATCAACTGTGGAGGATTCCACAGTGGCATCACCAGTTGGAATCGCGTTGGTGGTGGTAGCAGCAACCACCCTCTCCTTCTCGATCGTGCAGACAGAGTCGACAGGGTGGCTCACCGGACGCACGGTGTTCTTTCTTCTGCTCGGCCTTCTGGTGACTGGTGCCTTCATCTCTCATCAGTCGCGCACGAAATCCCCTGTGTTGGATCTCAACCTTTTCACGATTCAAAATTTCCGATGGGCGAACATCGCGATGATCGTGTTTGGAACAGCGTTTTCTGCACTGTTCTTTGGGTCGATCCTCTTCTTGACTGATGTCTGGGGGTGGTCCGTACTCGCCGCCGGCTTCGGCATTGCCCCGGGACCCGCCATCGTCGCGATCGTGGCACCGCGTGCAGGCAAACTCGCAGGCCGTATCGGGCAGCGCCCAATTCTCATTGCCGGTGGTGCACTATTTGCAGCGAGTGGGTTGCACCGGGTGTTCTTTCTGACCTCAACGACCAACTACGTAACAGATTGGCTACCGTCGATGGTGCTCAGCGGCATTGGCGTTGGCTGTGTATTCCCTCAACTCGCGAGCGTTGCCGCACAGGCGCTTCCACCTCACCGGCGCGGCGTAGGAGGCGCCGCCGTCCAATCCGCGCGTCAACTCGGCGGCACCTTTGGCGTTGCCATCACAATCGCGTTGGTCAACGACCGTTCAAGCGACCTGCTGTCACGCTATGGGAGAGTGTGGTGGGTAATCACTGTTGGAGGACTCCTTGCCGCTGCGGCTGCGGTTCCCCTACGAACCCACATAACCCGGTCAGAACCATTGGCACACTCAAGTCAAACACAGGGCTGACGCACCGGTAGTTCGGCACGGCAAAGGCCCTCCGCTTCCACACTTTTTGGAGACAACATGAATAACCATGCTGATTATGACCCAGATATTCGAGAGGTAATGCGTTCCATCGCAGGATCAATGGTGGGTGCGGTCACCGTGGCGTGCATTATCGCTGGCCACCGCACCGGCCTGTACCAGGCGATGAGCAATAAGGGCGCTTGCTCGGCGGACGAGATCGCGTCACTGGCTGGCACAAACCAGCGGCTGACACGAGAATGGCTCGACCAGCAGGCGTCTGCAGGACTGCTGACCTACGAGCCATCTTCTGACACGTATCGACTACCACCAGCAGTCGCCACAGCTCTCGCAGATCCCGGATCACCGTTTTGGATGGCTGGCGGGCTCGTTGGCATGCAAGCCCTATACCTCGATCTTGATCGGGGAATCGACGCGATGCGCAGTGACGGCGCGCTTGGATGGGGAGAACACCACCACTACTTCTTCGAAGGCACCGAAGAATTATTCCGGCCGGCGTACGACCATTTCCTCATACAACAGTGGATGCCGGCGATGTCATCTGGCATCGACCCGTTGAACGCTGGCATCGCGGTAGCCGACATCGGGTGCGGCAACGGGGCGTCAACTATCCGCATGGCTCGTGCATTCCCTGAAAGTTCCTTCACTGGCTTCGATTTCCACACACCGTCTGTCGAGGCCGCCCGCAAAACGGCCACAGAACTCGGACTTGACAATGTGTCGTTCGAGGTAGCAACCGCTGACGGCTACTCAGGGCCATTTGACTTAATCTGTTTCTTCGACTGCCTCCACGACATGGGGGATCCAGTCGGTGCAGCCACGCATGCTCGGTCTCAACTTGCTGCCGATGGACATGTCATCTTGGTCGAACCCTTCGCAAAGGACTCGCGAGCGGAAAATCATGGATTCATGGCTGCCCTCCGCTACGGCATGAGCCTCTTTGGCTGCGTTCCGTGCTCTCTCGCCCAAGACGGTGCCGCAGGTCTTGGGAACCAGGCCGGTGAAGCCGGTATGCGGACCATCTTCGAAGCGTCAGGCTTCTCTATGTTTGCCCGCATAGCCGAAACACCAAACAACATCGTCTACGAGGCAGCCCCGTAGACCACAACCGCCACTCGTCCACGACGCAATGTCGATACGGCCGACGACGATGCAGTTCCGTTTGGGGCGACGGAACGTCGTACTTTCAGGTGCTTCTGAGCGGGTAGACACCCGCGAAACAGCGGTGGAGGAGACGCTCGCTTCGCTCAATGGCAACCGTACTGGTCTCGACGGAAATGAGCGAAACTTCTTTTCCTCCCAGAGGTACGGACTGTGCACAATTCCGTTTCATAGCGCTCCCGATCGGACCGCAGACTGACTGAAGCGGCACCATCCCCGTGAACTCCAATAAGTTCACGGCAGTCCGAAAATTCATACGACAAATGTCCTCACAATCAACGGCATGACAAACCGATGATCTGTAGACATGATCGGAACCACACCCCAGACCCCAGCCGCAAAAAAGTCATGTGTCTCCCGTGGCTGCAATTCAGCCGCCTACGCCCACGGGCTCTGCAGCGTTCACCTGGCTGCAATCATTCATCGGCGAATGAGCTGACCCGTAGCCACAGGCCTCACACGTCAGCGGTCCATCATGCGTCCCCGTCTAGTTCCCCGGCAGACGGACCGGCGGCTACGGATCCTGACGCTCCCATCTCTGACGGAGGACATACTTCTGGATCTTGCCCGAGCCGGTGAGAGGGAACTCGTCGACAGTGATCCAGTGCCTGGGCGTCTTGTGCGGGGCGAGCCGCTCGCGGGCGAAGGCGAACAGCCCAGCCTCATCGATGTTCCTGCCGGGAACGGGGCGGACGAAGGCCCCGACAACCTCGCCGTACTTGTCGTCAGGTAGACCCACCACCGCGACCTCAGCTATCGACGGATGTGTGAGCAGCATCTCTTCGAGTTCCTTGGGGTAGATGTTCTCTCCCCCGCGGATGATCATGTCCTTGAGACGCCCCTCGATTGTGCAGTAGCCACGGTCGTCCATGGCGGCGAGATCGCCCGTGTGCAGCCACCCGTCATCGTCGATCGTCTCGGCGGTCTGCTCGGGAATGTCGTGGTAGCCCAACATGACGTGGTAGCCCCGCACGCAGAGTTCACCGATCTCACCGATCGGAACCGTGGCACCGGTCTCGGGGTCGACAACCTTGACCTCGGTGTTAGGCATGGCGGTGCCGATGGTGAGAGCCTTGTCCTCAATCGAATCGTCAACGAAGTTCATGGTGGCGGTCGGCGAACACTCGGTCTGACCGAAAAGGATCGTGAACGGCGCGCCGAGTCTGTCTTCGAAGGTGCGCACCAATTGCTCGGGGACCACCGAACCGCCGGAGCTCACGGCGGTGATCGCGCTGAGGTCGGTGGTGTCGAAGTCGGGGTGTTCGAGCAGCGCGATCAGCATCGTCGGCACGCCGAGCATGCCATTCACCTGATGCTCCTCGCAGAGGTGGAGCACGAGGCCGGGGTCGAACTGGTCGACCAGTACCTGGGTGCAACGCATGCCGATGCACCCGAGCATCGACATGACCGACCCGGCGGTGTGGAACAGCGGCATCTGGGTGATGTAGGTATCGCCGGGCTTCACGCCCATCCGGTCGAAATAGTGGTGACCGTTGTTGACCAGACCTCGGTGATGCAGCACCGCTCCCTTGGGGAAGCCCGTCGTGCCTGACGTGTACTGGATCATTGCCGGGTCCCCAGGTGTCACCACCGGGAGCTCGCCTAATTCACCCGAGCCGACCGCACAGAACGCCTCCCAGTCAGCGAACCGGACCACAGCCTCGAGAGCCAAACAGCTCGGCTGTGCGGCTCGGGCCATGGCCAGCATCGGGTTGCCGCGGTGTTCGTCAACTGTGAACAACGCCCGCGCACCTGACTGGTGCAGGACGTAGTCAAGCTCGGTCTGCTGGTAGGCCGGATTGACCGTGACAAGCACCATCCCCGCCATCGCCGTGCCGAACTGCAGCATCGCCCACTCCGGGATGTTGTGGGCCCACACCGCGATCCGATCACCCGGCTCGAAACGGCTCCGCAGAGCCCGGGCGGCCCGCTCGGCCTCGCTCAGGAACTCCGCGTAGGTCCAGGCCCGGCCCGGCGCCCCATCGAGGCGGCCCTCGATGAGCGCAACCCGATCCGGCCACTCACCCGCCGCCTCGGCCAGCGCTTCACCCAACGTGAGTTCGCGGACTTCGGGCTCGGCCGGGCCGGCAGCGTGCGAGGTCGTCAGCGGCGTCACGGCTGGCCTGTTCCGGCGCCGTGGCGCCCGTCTCCGGAACTGAACCGGCCGGCGCCCTCGATGCCCTCGGCTTCAAGGACGGGCCGGCTGTTGTACCACTCCTGCACGAGCGCGTCGCGCAGGTTCATGCCGTGTTGGGCTTTGACCGAGCGGCGGTCGGCTCGGGCGCACAGCTGGGGAAACTTGGCGATCTGGTGGGCGAGCTCCTCGGCCCGTGTTCGCGCCTCACCATCGGGGACGACGTACTCACAGAGCCCGATTCGTTCGCACTCGTCGGCCATGACCTGCCGTCCGGTCAAGATGAGGTCGAGGGCCCGCCCCTCCCCGACAAGCCGAGGAAGGCGGACGGTACCGCCGTCGATGAACGGGATACCCCAGCGCCGGCAATACACGCCCATATAGGCGTTCTCTTCCATGACCCGGACGTCGGCCCACATCGCCAGCTCCATCCCTCCCGCGACTGCGGGCCCGGCCACGGCGGCGATGACCGGCTTGTCGAGCTCGAGCCGGCTCGGTCCCATCGCCCCCATCGGGATGTCGCTGCCGTTGCCGTGTTCACCACCGTCGCGAGGGATCGCGAACTCCGAGAGCGGTTCGGGTTCGTCGAGCGCGGCGGCATGCTTGAGATCCCATCCGGCACAGAACGCACCGCCCTCACCCCAGAACACAGCTATCGCGGCTTCGTCGTCGGCGTCGAAGTCCAAGAACGCGTCGTAGAGCGCGGCAGCGCTCGCAGGGTCCATGGCGTTTCGGGCTTCGGGCCGGGAATGGACGACGGTCCACACCGGTCCCGACTTCTCGATTCGAACGGTCATCGGTCGTCAACTTCTCTCGCGCTGCGGTTCATGTAGTCGTCTCGGATCGCGAACTTCTGAATCTTTCCCGAACCGGTAAGGGGGAACTCCTTGAGCTGTTCCCACACGCTCGGTGTCTTCTGCGGCGACAGGGCCCCGCGGCAATGCGCCCGCAGCCCGTCGATGTCGATCGGTTCGTCGCTGACGGTTCGCACGAACGCGCCGATGACCTCACCCCACTTAGGATCGGGAAGACCCACGACAGCGACCTCGGCCACGGTCGCATGCTCGAGCAGGGCGTTCTCAATCTCGGCCGGGAAGTGATTCTCACCCCCTCGGATGATCATGTCCTTCACCCGCCCGGTGATGCGCACGAAGCCCTCCTCATCCAACGTTCCCAAGTCGCCGGTGTGCAGCCAGCCCTCGTCGTCGATCGCCGCGGCGGTGGCCTCGGGATTGTCGTTGTAGCCGATCATGACCCCGTAACCGCGGGCACAGATCTCGCCCACCTCACCGACCGGGACGACCGACGTCGCCACTCCCGCGGCTCCGTCCTCGCGGGCGGTTCGGATCGAAACCTCGGTCAGTGGCAGCGGCTGACCGGCACTCGACGCGATGTGGTCGGCCGAGACATCGGCGTGGTTGAGGGTGATCATCGGCGACGCCTCAGTCTGCCCGAACGCGGTCAGCAGATGACAGCCCAACCGGGTGCGAACCCGGTCGACTAGTTCCGAGGAGACCGGCGCCCCACCCGTGGTGATCGCCACCAGCGACTCGACGTCACGAGGCTGCTGTTCGAGCGATTCGAGCAGCGCCACCAGGATGGTCGGCACCGCGAAGAAGTTCGTCACCCGCTCGGTCTCGATGCGCAACGCCAACGCGTCGGCGTCGAACTGCTCGATCAACAACATGCGGCATCCTGCCTGCAGGCTCCCCAACGCGCCCGTGGCACAGCCGGCGGTGTGGAACAGGGGCATGAAGTTCGCATAGACCGAGTCGCCGTTGATGAGAGCCCGCTCGGCGAACAGGCGAGCGTTGTTGACCAAGCTGTGATGCGACAGCACCGCGCCCTTCGGGAACCCCGTCGTGCCCGAGGTGTACTGGATCTGCGCCGGATCACCCGGTGCCACAACCGGGAGCGCGGCGAGCCGCTCCCCGGTGGCATACAGCTGGTCGTCGTCGTCAAGATCAATGATTTCGCGCACCCGCTCTAGGCCCTCACATGCCTCTCGCGCGATTGTGGCCATCGGATTACCCCGATGACTGGCCACGTGGAACAACGCCGCCGATCCCGACTGCTCGAGTACATACCGCAACTCAGCCGCCTGGAACGACGGATTGGCTGTCACGAGCACCAGGCCCGCCAACGCGCATGCGTACTCCATGAGCAACCACCGACCGACGTTGGGGGCCCAAACCACCACCCGGTCCCCTGGGCCGAACCGCGTCGCCAACGACAACGCGAGCCACTCGGCATCAGCCAGCAGCTCCGTGTGGGTCCACGACTGCCCTAACGTTCCGTCCGCTGCCATCGCAGTGACCGCCACGGCATCACCCAAGTCGGTGGCCTGCCAGCGCAGGAGGCCACCGACGCTGACATCTCGCAATGTCCCATCCGGCTGGGCGGGCACATAACTCTCGGTGAGCTTCAGGTCGTACATGTCAGCCTCTTCCATTGGAGTTGTGGGGCGCGCGCCAGCTCCTGATGGCTAGGCGGATGCGGCAGCATCGACCGGGCGAACTCAGCCGGACGCCTCGAGACCTGCTCGATTGCCTCCGCCGCGAAGCGCAGCCCATCGAGCCGGGCCGGCGGTGGCTGGGGCAAAGGAGGGATTTCAAGGCCATTGCATCATCGTCGCCGCTCAGTAAAGATGACGCAAGTGAGACTTCTTTGGCCGCTATGCGCAACTTCTGTCACCATTTGGGAATCACGGTGAAGTTCGACATCGATTCGCTGCGGACCCTGCAGACCCTCGCCGACACCGGCAGTCTCCAGACCACCGCCAACCACCTCCACCTCTCCCGCTCCGCCGTGAGTTGGAAACTCAAACGACTCCAAGAACGCACCGGCTGCACGCTCGTCCGCCGCGACGGACGAAACCTGCGCCTCACCGACGACGGCCACGAACTCCTCACCTACGGCCGCCAGATCATCGACGCCCACGACGCCGCAGTTCGCCGCTTCACCCCCATCGACACCCGTGGCACGGTCCGCGTCGGCGCCACCGAAGGCGCCAGCGCCACTCCGCTCCTCGACACCGTCGCCCCCTGGTTCCGCCGCCACTCCGCCCACGTCGATCTCAGGATCAGCCTCGAACAACCCGCCACCCTCGACGAATGGCTCACCGACGGCCGCATAGACCTCGCCATCACTATCACCCTCGATAGCGACATCGACGACAGGGACATCGTGTTAGATCGCGATGATCTCGTGTGGGCCCATAGCCCCGGCGTCAACTTCCTCGCCGCTTCGCCACTCCCGCTCGTCACCTGGGGTCCGCGATGCTTCTTCGGCACCCTCGCCAGCCGACTGCTCACCGCCAACGACATCGACCACACAATCAGCTACGAGCTCCCCACCATCGCTGCGGTCCGGACCGCCCTCACGAACGGTGCCGGCATCGCGCTACTAAACCGTGGCGTCATCGCCGACACCGAGCTCATCACCACCGGACCACCTGCGCTTCCTGAGTTGCCCCGCGTCGCCTACGTGCTCAGGCACCGCCCCGACACCACCGGCAACCCCCTCCACGAACTCGTCGTCGACCAGATCCAGACGTCGTTCCGCCCCCAGTACAACGGAGCGCCACACCGATGAGCGAACCAACCGTCCTCTACAACGAACACGACAGCATCGCCGTCATCACCCTCAACCGGCCCGAGAAGCTCAACGCCCTCACCAACGACATGATCCAAGGCGTCGCCGACGCCATCGCCACGGCCACCGCCTCGGCCAACGTGGGTGCGATCGTGCTCCGTGGCGCCGGCGCCAGCCTGACCGCCGGCTACGACCTCAGCTCCATCCAGGAGTTCTCCGGAGCAACCCAACCCGACACCTGGGACACCCCCTACGATGCGCCCGGCCCAGAACCCCGACCTGGCAACTGGGACCCCGTACGTGACTACCAGTTCATGAACCACAACGTCCGCCGGTTCATGTCGCTGTGGGAATGCCCCAAACCCGTCATCGCCGGGATCACAGGCTGGGCCATCGGCGGCGCCACCGACCTCGTCATGTGCGCCGACCTGATCTTCATGGCCGACGACGCCCACATCGGCTACGCCCCTAGCCGCATCTACGGCCTCCCCACCACCATGATGTGGATCCACCGATTGGGCCTCGAACACGCCAAGCAGTACCTGCTCACCGGCCGCGCCATCGACGCCCCCACCGCCCACCGCATCGGACTCGTCAGTGAAATCCACCCCGCTGACCAGCTCTCGGCCGCCACTGAAGCCGAAGCCCGCCGCCTCGCGACCATCCCCGCCAACCAGCTCGCTCTCAACAAGCTCCTCATCAACCAGGCCTACGAGAACATGGGCCTGCGCACCACCCAAATGCTCGGCACCTTCTTCGACGGCATCGCCCGCCACACAGAAGAAGCGCTCCAATGGGCCGAAGACATCAACCAGCGAGGCCTACGCCACATCATCGCCGACCGTGATCGGTCTTGGCAGGACTACGGACAACAGCCGTAGCGCAGAACGACACTCAGTCGAACGAGCACCTGTTCGTGTCGGAGGGTTCGCATAAACACCGCACTCCCCCACAACCTGTGATTCGTGATGTTGTTCATGTCGTGAAGGTGTAGCACCAGGGTCTCACTGTCACCTTCCTCAGGTTGTCAAGATGCCCTTACCGGCGCCGCGATGTACGGGGCTGTAATTAGGTCGTCTATCGATGATCGTTCGATCTAATTTGTCAGAATGAGGTGCTCAAGATTTAGGGCTGTAGGTGCCGTCTTAACGCTTGCGTTGCTTTCGGGATGCGGATCGTCGAGTGACGCTCCAACTGACGGGGAGAACTCTTCCAGCGAAGCCGAGGTCGTGACATCAGAAATTGTTGAGTCACCTTCCTCATTGCTGGACGCAACCACAACACCTCTCCCAGAAAATCACGGCGAAGAAGTGATCGAAGATGAAACTGAGGACGCGGCGGACAGTGAAGAAACTGACAACCCCCTTCCTTCCACGGAAGAGTCAACAGTTGATGATGACACCAACAGTTCACCACCTGTCACCCAAACCACGGTCGCAAATGAAGACGATCCTTCCAGCGAGGATCTGCAGGAGACCAATGACTGCTGCATTGGCGATACCACAACACCACAAGAGTTCCTGTCGTTGTTAACAGTTACTAACGAAGTGAGCCGAAATGGATACGACCGAAGTGAATGGGCCCACTGGCACACCAAATCATGGTCCGGCTGCTCCACCCGGGAGGAAGTTTTAGTTCAAACGATGATCGGCGAGGAAAGATCTGCGTCAGGCGACCCCTGCAAAGCAAACGCAGCATGGTGGTATTCCATCTACGACGACACATGGACTTCAAATCCATCTGAGTTTGATATCAATCACATCGTTTCGCTCGCAGAAGCCCACGACTCTGGAGCTGCGAACTGGGCAGCCGACCAAAAAGAAAGGTTCGCTAACGATGTCACCAACTTGGTTGCAGTCTCAGCTTCTTCGAACCGATCGAAAAGCGACCTCGATGCCGCTGAATGGCGTCCACCAAGGGACTACTGGTGTTCATTTGCCTACGCGGTTGTGGAGGTCAAATGGCTCTACCGCCTAAGTGTTGACCCCAACGAGTATGAAGCCCTAGCAGAAATGATCAACACCTGCACTCCGATGATGTCAGAACCTTCAAACTGGTGGGAACTGCGAACAACATTCAACGTCTACTACGCCACTGAACCTGAAGCGCCCAGCACTACAGGAACTTCCGACACCACATCGAAACCCGAAACAACCTTGGTGCCAGCAACCCCCTCTACACCCACTACGGCAATAACAACGCCAGACAACCCCGGCGACAAAGAACTGCAACGATTTTGACACCTACTCAGAAGCAAAAACGTGGTTCGATACGTACTTCGCTTACTACGGCGACGTTTCTCGTTTGGACGGCGACAACGATGGTGCCATCAGATGACAACGACACCGAATATCCCGACCGGTCGTTGGGGGCTTCGCCATCGATATCGGACCCCATCTGGTCGATCGGGGTGGAGGCTGACACCACCCCGCTTCCGATCAGTGTTAAGGCTGCGCCAACGAGGAGGTAAGCGGACCGGCGCGTTGCGCGAGTCGCATCACAGTTGCAGTTCGTGGGCGTGGAGTGAGACCTTTTAGTTGTGGTCATCGCTCAGCTTCTTGTTGGGGAGTCGGGATACGAGCAGTAGGGCGCAGCCGATGGCAATGAGAGGAACGCTGGGAAATTTGGAGGGGCTTGTTCCTGTCGCGGGAAGTTCCACGCTGTCTGTCGGCGGTTCTGATATTTCGGTTATTGAGGTGGTCGTGACCGCGGTTGATGACGTTGTGGATGTCTGAACTTCAGTGGTCGTTGTAGAGGTTGTCGCAACCGTCGTCGTTGTAGAGGTGGGAGCCTTCGACGATGCAACTGTTGTGGTTGTCGCTGGCGCTGTCGTCGTTGTCGCGGGGGTTGATGTTGGAGGAGCTGTTGTTGTCGTCGTTGAGGTAGTCGTGGTGGTTGTCGTGGTGGGAACGGCCTGCCATTGGGCGTACAGGGTGAAGTCGGCCGTTTGGTTGTGCGCTTCGCCGGCGGTGATCTCGCTGCCGCCGGAGGCGGCGGTGTACCAGCCAGTGAACGTGTAGCCAGCGCGGGTTGGGTCGGCCGGGAGTGTGGTGATAGCTCCACCAGTGATTGTCGTGGCGTCGCCGTCGGTGACCGTTGAACCACCCTGGCTGTCATAAGTGACGTTCAACGTGTTTGCGGCCCATTGGGCGTACAAGGTGAAGTCGGCCGTTTGGTTGTGCGCTTCGCCGGCGGTGATCTCGCTGCCGCCGGAGGCGGCGGTGTACCAGCCAGTGAACGTGTAGCCAGCGCGGGTTGGATCGGCCGGGAGTGTGGCGATAGCTCCGTCGGTAGTTGTGGTCGCGTCGCCATCGGTCACGTCCGAACCACCCTGACTGTCGTAGGTGACGGTCAGCGTGTCGGCTGTCCATTGGGCGTACAACGTGAAGTCAGCATCTTGGCCGTGGTCATCGCCTGCGGTGATTTCGCTGCCGTCTGATGCTGCGGTGTACCAGCCGTTGAACATGTATCCGGTGCGGGTCGGAGGAGTTGGGAGCGCGTCGATGGTGCCACAGGCGTCGGTGGTTGCGTCGCCGTCGGTGACGTCTGAACCGCCCTGGCTGTCGTAGGTGATGTCGAGTTCGGCTGGGCCGGTCAGTGTCCAGTTCGTGGGGATGTAGAGGTTGCTTTGTTGCTGGTCGCGAAAACCAGCGATGTGGAGTGTCTGGTCGCCGGAGAAGGTGTTGGCGCTGGTTTTGAGCAGTGCGTCGTCTCGATACAGGCGCATGTTGCCGTCGCTTCCGTAGTCGAGCATGAACTCGACTGGCGCGTAGTTCGTGCCCTCTGGGTCCGTGATGTTGTTGTTGTTCGTCCAGCCGGTAAGGGCGTGCTTTTCATCAGAACCGCCGACCCATCCGCCGAACACCACGAAGCGAAGGGCCCACTGCGACCGCCAGGCGAAGTTGAAGCCAGGCTGGGCCGACGATTGCCCGTCGTCATCGCCGAGCGTGTGCGTGTTGGGGTCGTAGCTGGCAGCACGAGTTGCGCCGTCGGGCGTGAGAATCCCGATGGTTGGCGGGATCCCATCGGCGAGGGTGAAGGTGAGCTGGCCGCATGGCACAAGGGGCGTGTCGTAGGACGCCAGTGCGTCTTCGGTCAGCACGATCTGGTTCGGGTGCACGAAGTTACCGTCGATCTCGGTGATCCCGTCCAAGTCGCCGAGTGAGTACAGGTCGGTCAGTCGAGCGACAAGGAGGTCGGACCCGGAGCCTCCAGCGACGACCATGTCGCCTCCCTGCACCGCAATGGCGTTGAACGACTCGGCGTTAGCACTATTGAAATCGTACGTTCGGATGCCACCTGTTCCGAAGGTGGTGTCGAGCTCGCCAGCGGTGGTGAGCCGCATCACGAACGCCTTGTCCTTAGCGCCATCGTTGTACTGGCCAGCGATCACGATGCGGTCGTTCTCATCGATCGCCCCAGCCCACCCATAGGAATGACCGGTGCCGAAGTCATACGCAAACTTGCCGTCACCGGAAAACGACGTGTCCAACGATCCGTCGGCGTTGAGCCTCGTCACGGCGACGGAGTCATCGTTATCGAAGACCTGCGATTCGCCGATCGCGACGATCTTGCCGTCATCTTGAACGAGTAGTTCTCGAACATCAGAATCACCAAAGCCGAAATCGACGTAGGTGCGGCCGTCACCTGACGCAAACGCAGTGTCGTTACGCCCGTCAGATGTCAGCTGCCCGATACCCATATCGTGGCGCTGCCACGATGCCGCTGCAGACCCTCCGAAGACGGTCTTGTCTCCGCTCATCACTACCGCGTTCGCGAGGTTGTCGACCGAGCTCGGGAAATAGATGTTGCGCATGCCGTCGTTATTGAACGAGGTGTCGTTCGATCCATCGGTGTTCAGCCGGTACACCTTCATTCGGTAGTCCCAGCCACTATCGGGGCTCGTTCCGACAATCATGATGTTGTCGTCAGATGTGACGGTGACCGCAGTGGTCCATACATCCATTGCTGGCCCACCGCTGGCGATCTTGCGTCGGCCGTCTCCGTCGAAGGTGGTGTCTAATACCCCGTCGGCCGTGAACAGCATGATGCCGTGCTTCTCATCGTCGCCTGATGGTGAACTCGTCACCACAATCCGGTCATCGGACAGCAACGCAACGTCAACCGCTGCACCGGACCGGTTCACCCACTCCATAATCGTCTCGCCGTCTGGCCACGGCTCAACAACAATCCCGGTCCCATCAGACCCAAACGACATGTCCAAAGTGCCGTCAGTGTTGAACCGGGCAATCAGTGGGTCGAACTGGAACCCGTTCATCCGGGCACCCGCAACCACCACCTTCCCGGACGACTGAACGACAACCGAGGCGGCCTCGAACCAGAGACCGCTCCCGGAAATCGTGTTCCAACCGTCACTATCAAACGACAGATCGAGATCTCCAGTTGATGTGGCAAAGGCAGTATCAGCGCTGCGGAGAGGTGACAGCAGAGCGGTGGCGAGCATCAGCACGATCAGCGGAATGAGTACCGCTCGTGACTTGTAGCTGTTTTCGGAACCTCGAGAGGCGGTCATGTGACAGCGAGTTGTCCTGCCTTCCGAACCTCTTGTTCGAACTCGCTGTCGTTAAGGAACCCAGCAGCCCACCCATAGAGAGCTCCGCGGAAATAGGTGATGAGAACTCGCGCTGCCACTTTCGGGTCACGAGAAACAGGACGATGTGCCGCAGGCATCGCCGTCAGAGCTGAAAGAAGAACTTGTTCGGGATCGACCTGCACCCAGTCGCCCGACGCACGGCCAATTGCTGAGGTCAGCACGAGCACACGCACTACCTGTGAGTCAGCACAGAACACGTTGACGGCGACTTGGAGAAACTCTGCCATGTAGTTGGGATCATCCAGAGGTAGGGCCGGCAGGTTTGAGTAAATCTGCGTGATCACCTCGTCAGACAGCGCCCGGAACACGTCCTGGACAGCCGGGAAATAGCGATAAATGGTCTGACGGCTCACGCCAGCGTCCGAAGCAAGGCGCTGCATCGTCAGATCGAACATCGTTCCTTCACGCACGATGTGCCGCGCGCATTCGAGGATCCGAGTCCTCATTTCGAAACGTTCACGATCAGCTCGCTCTCGACGCGACAGCATTCTCTGGTCAAGATCAATTACAGATGCAACAACTGTCACATCTGTGAGCATACATACGTATTTGTCTCAACTCAAAACCTTGTGCGGAGTAGGAGTTCCTGCCGTTAAGGAAGCCGGCTGGCCGCGGCTGCCCCCACCATTGAAATCGCTGCCGACAACGCAAACACCCAGGTGAACGACCCCGCCGAATCGGCGATGAGCCCCCCGATTCGTGGTGACACCATTTGTGCAACACCGAACGCCAACGTGGCAGCGCTGAACGCGAGCCCATATGAATTAGCATCGGTGTTGGCCACGATGTGAGCGGTGATGAGGGCTGGACCACCAGAAAACGCAAGCCCGGCACCGGAGTGACACGGCTCATTACGAACTAGGAGCAGCGGCTCATCGTTCAAAACAGGAACCGATCTCCTAAACCGAGTGAGGATGGCACATCGTCGCCGAGATCGGCGTTAGAGCGCCCGAGTTCATGAGTTGCACAATCAGCCTGCGACCCGCCTCGTAGGCCTCCCCGGAGTCCTCGGCGCAACTTGCTCCAACAAGTTCATCGAATACCCCGCAGAAGAAGTGATGTTGGGCACCTGTTGAGCTCGAAATGCACTGGAAATGACCTGTTGAAGTTGATAGGGAGATGCAAACGTCGCGTGCCTACTTTCTGTCTGGTGACAACTTGGTCGCTGCCACGAGATAGGTGTTTCACACACATTTCGGTGTCAATCGCTTGGCCACATCTTCCATGTGTTCGTTCTCGCTACCGTTCATCGCCTGTCACACCTGACTGTTACGGCACTCCCCTCCCCCACAACTTTTCGGTCGAGCTTGTTCTGGGTCTCGAGGTCTTCAACCTTGTTTCTCTTTGCTCTTTTGTTGTTCTCCAAAATTTACATGCAGTAGAGAGACGATTTTTTGGCGTTTCCACCCTCTGACCTGCGGTTATGTCCAGATGTAGGTTGCACGGAACAACCCCGGTTTCACGCCAAAACCGAAAAACTTGCGTGCAACCTATTTTTGGTCGTTTCGCGTTCCGTGCAACCTGTTCCCGGGGTGACCTGAGCCTCCAAAGAGATGCTTGTTGACCGGAAAATGTGCATCGGAAGAACAAACTTGTCGTCATCAGATGGCGTGAGACCGACATAGATGTTGAAGGCGTCGAGAACTTCATCTGGACGTGCCGTCGTATACCGGGCCGTCACACCTTGAGGTTCATGACCTGCGAACGCTTCCGCAACCGCGAAGCCGGCGATGCGATCAATGTTTGTGATCGCGGTGTGACGCAACCAATGCAGTGACACGCCACGCTGTTTCGCCCACAACAACCCGTCTTGCCAAAAACCCGTGAGCGCCTCGAAACGTTTCCGGGTGATCGGCTGATGAAACTGCTGTGTGCCGCGGGGTTGTTGACGGAACACCTGGTCAACACCTGCTGCAGTCGGCCTGGAGTTCATGTGAGCGAAGATCTCCACGATGAGTTCCGCGGTGATGTTCTGCCAGCGAACCGTGCCGCCTTTTTCATTCAACCGCACCTTGTTCGCACTCACATCAATGTCGTTCACCGTCAGATTGAGGACACCTTGGCGGCGGCAGCCGGTTTCCGACACGAACCGCATGATCAACAGATCAAGATCCGCGTCGTTGCTGTCACGACGGGAGACGTTCACCAACTTGACGAGTTCGTTGCGGTCAACTGCTTCGCGTGGCTCTTTGCTGGTGCGCTTCGGCTTTTTGAGGTCCGTTGCTGGGTTATCACTGCGGATACCGTGCTTCACCGCGAGGGTGAACATGTTGCGGAGCGCACCGACACAGTTCTCTGGCAGCCGGTCATCATGGGTGTTACGGCGCTTCGTGCGGTTCTTCATGATCTCTGCAGCAAATGCTTCAAGATCACGGAACGTGATGTCCACGACCCGGCGTTCACCGAACTTGTCAACGAACCGTGACACATATGTCTTGTAGGTCCGTCGGGTGCCGTCGTTTAAACGACTCATCGCAATGTCGGCGTGTTCAGCGACCGTGCGGCCATGTGCCGGATCATCCAAACGGTTGTATGCATCCACAAGATCGGCCTCCGACACGCCACCACGGCGAGCCTCCCGAACCAACTGGTCTGCGAGGCTGCTCATGACACGCCTCCAGCACGGTGCGACACCGGCAAACCGGCCGCCATGAAGATGATGCTGATGATGTAGTTCGATATTTCATTCACCGCTCTCACTGTCCGGCGACACGCGAACACGCAAGTAGTTGAACGAAACCGATGACACTCGACATACGGCAGCCGTTTCACACCGTGAAACAGCACGCAGAAGCGACCCAACACACGAGGTGAGACAGACGAGGACTCCGAGGGTGTGTCAGAGTGCTCGGGTTGCAGCAAAAGCGTTACCGCAACAGGAAAGCATTGGTGTCGGAGGGGGGACTTGAACCCCCACGCCCATTAGTAGGGCACTAGCACCTCAAGCTAGCGCGTCTGCCATTCCGCCACTCCGACGTGGACTTGAGATGTTACCGCCTTCTCAGGCACGCACCATCAGGAAACTGAGGGCGAGAACCGACAGGATCCACATGAGCGCAAACACGAAAGTGATGCGGTTCAGGTTGCGCTCTGCTGCGGTCGAGCCCAGCGCAGCACCACCGCCACCGCCGAACATGTCCGACAGGCCACCGCCCCGGCCCGAGTGCATGAGCACTCCGCCGATGACTCCAGCCATCGCCACGATGTTGATGATCACCATGATGTACATGAGCAGGTCGCGCACGGTTCTCTAGCCTACCGTCGTGCTCAGCGCTCCAGCATCGTGACATATGGGGCGCGCCGCAACAGGGGGCCCGGCACAATCCGACGATCGGCGTCCAATTCCCACAGCCCGGGCACGACCAAGGCACCAACACCCTGGCGGTACCACCCAATGGACCCACACGACAGCACAGGGTTCACACACGCTGGCCAGGTCTCCACACCGATCACCAACTGCCCATCACCATCACGATCTTCGAGTTCGGCGATATCTAACAGCCGCAGGGCACTTGTTGAGCGCATGCGCCGCAGGACTGACTCGGGACCCACTTTGTCGGGTCGCCACGCCAACGCCGAGGGCAGCCGCACTAAGGGCAGCACATGACGCCGCGCGATCGTGCGTTCGAACACGTCGGACATGAAGCCGGCCTGGTCCCCCGGGTCAAACGTGCTGGTGGCGCGGTCGAGCAACACATCGGCCTCCACATCGCAAAAACCCGTGACGTTGCGCCCCGAACGCGACGTATCAACCGACGGCACCTCGTCACAGGAGAACCGGCGTTCCGCAGCCCCAACATCGGGAGGGTCGGCTGAGGCGAAGATCACCATGTCGTAGGCCAGTTGGGCGAGTTCGTCGGCGAATACGCATCCGCCACCGCATTCCTCCACGCGGATACGAAATCCGCGCTCGGCCATCATCGGCACAACGGCATCCACCAGTTCGACCTGGCGCGCGTGCACCGCATCGATCAACCACACGATCTCATGTGGCTCACCACTCGGGTCTTGCCAAAATCCATCGGCGTCTTGGGTCCATCCAGCTGCCGTGAGATCGAGGGCCGCACCACCGGGGTCGTTACCGCCGGTGAACTCCTCACCCACGCACCAGTCCTCCACCAGCGTCGGCCCGCACTCCCACGCAACGATGCCCGGACGGATCGGCTCGTACACCTCGGTAATGATGCGGCCACGATCGAACGACCGCCAGAACGCATCACGGAATATGTCGTCGGCAAAGGTCTGCGATGCCGCCGGATGGGCGCCGGGTTGCAGATACAACGCTTCAACCCGACCACCACTTTGCAACTCATAACTCAGATTCGGATCGTCAAGGCGTTCCCCGACACCAACAGCCAGATCGGGAGCAATGATGTCGACCTCGCCAGAACGCAGTAGGTCAACTTCCAACGTCACATCGTTCAACGGCACAACGACCACCCGATCGAAGCCCAACTCGACCTCGACGCCATCACGTTCAACCGGTTCCAGAATCATCTGCAGCGCGTTCCACACCTCGGCTCGCAACACACCGGCCGATGTGGGTAACTCACTATCGAAGGCCGCGGCCAAATCGGTGCAGTCCTCGTGTGCCGACGCCTGCAGAATGCGATCGAAGAGCATGCGGTAGCCCGATTCCGCCCGATCGAAGAACACTTCCACGACCCCGTCGATTCGTCCCTGGCGCACCTCAATGACCGACCGGTACAGCTCACCTTCGGCCGAGCCCGGCGTGGACTGCAACGCGGCCACAGTGCACGCCACATCATCTGCGCTCAGCGGCGTTCCATCCGACCACAGCGCATCAGAGGTGAACTGGAACGACAACTGCATGACGGCCTCATCCGGCGGTGCAACCGGTGGCGGCAACGTGGCGGTCGTCGTTGGAACGGGCGTCGACGACGGAGACAACTCCGGCGAGGTTGACGACGGCCCGGATGTCACCGGGGCAACAGGTGCAGCCGATGTCGACACTGCCGAATCTGGCGATGCGTCATCATCACCACTCGAGCACGCACCAATGAAGGTCACAGCAACAATTAGCCACCCGAATCGGCGACACCGTCGGGGTTGTGGGGCGCCAGCGTCCATTGCAACGACTGACCGTACCAGTCGCACCAGGTACTAAACCGGTCAGGACACGGCGTGTTGCACGATGCGCGCAAACTCGTCGGCATCAAGGCTGGCGCCACCGACGAGTGCGCCATCAATGTCGTCTTGGGCCATCAACTCAGCAATGTTGCCGGACTTCACCGACCCGCCGTACTGGATCCGCACGCCCGTCGCCGCGTCAGCCCCGAATGATGCCGCAACAGCAGCGCGAATCGAGGCGCACACCACTTGGGCATCGTCGGGGGTGGCGGTACGACCAGTGCCGATCGCCCACACCGGTTCGTAAGCGATCACCAGTTCAGCAACGGCGGCCTTTGAAACTCCACGCAGGCCATTCACCACTTGCGCCAACACCACGTCCTCGGTCTCGCCGGCTTCTCGTTGCTCAAGGCTTTCACCGACACAAAGGATCGGTGTCATCTTGTGCCGCAGCACAGCCGACACTTTGGCATTCACCATCTCATCGGTTTCACCGAAGATCGACCGGCGCTCACTATGGCCACAGATCACCATCTTCACGTCCAACTTCGCGAGGAAAACCGGCGACACCTCTCCGGTGAATGCACCCGTGTCTTCGGCATGGCAGTGCTGCGCACCCAGCAGGAACGGCATCCGGTCAGCTTCGATTGAGGTCTGCACCGTGCGGATATCGGTGAAGGGCGGATGGATGCTCACATCCACCTGCTCCATCACATCGGGTGGCAGCAGCCAGTTCAGTTTCTGAATCGTGCGCAACGACTCGAAATGGTCGTGATGCATCTTCCAATTGCCACTGATCAGCGGTGTGCGTTCAGACATGTGGTCCCTCCCTCAATGCGGCCAATCCCGGCAGGTCGCCGAGCTCCAACAGTTCAAGACTCGCCCCGCCACCGGTCGAGACATGGTCGACCTCATCGTCGAGTCGAAATGCAGCCAAGGCGGCAGCGGAGTCGCCACCACCGACCACGGTGAATGCCTTCGTGTCCGCCATTGCTTGGGCAACAGTGCGGGTTCCCGCAGCGAACCGTTCGTCTTCAAACATCCCCATCGGCCCGTTCCAAAAGACCATGCGTGCGTCCATGACGACGTCACCGAATTCGGCGGCTGAACCAGGCCCAATATCGAAGCCCTTGGCGCCGTCGGGTAACCGCACACCAAAGGTGGCGTATACCCCGTCGGCATCAACACCGGTCGTATCGCTCGGCAACAGAATCGTGTCGGGATGCTCGTCGAGTAGTCGTTTGCAGGTGTCGACAAGGTCGGGTTCGAACAGCGAATCGCCGATGGGGTATCCCCGGGCGGCAAAGAAGGTGAAACACATCGCGCCACCGATCACCAACCGGTCAACGATGCCGAGCAGCGCCTCGACGACCCCCAACTTGTCGGACACTTTCGCGCCGCCCAGTACCGCCACGAAAGGATGCTTAGGCCGGCGCCGCATACCGAGAAGGACATCGACTTCGCGTTCGAGCAACCGCCCCATTGCCGAGGGAACACGCGCCGGAGGGCCAACCACCGAGGCATGTGCCCGGTGAGATGCGCCGAAGGCATCGTTGACGTACGCGTCCACTCCAGCGACCAAATGATCGACGAACGCCGGGTCATTTGCTGTTTCACCCGGGTCGAACCGCAGGTTCTCCAGAAGTTCGACACCGGGCGCCAACTCGGCGAGGCGGGCACGCACTGGATCGAGCGAGTAGGCGGGATCGGGGTGCCCCGACGGCCGACCAAGATGGCTGGCGCACACCACTGATGCCCCTGCAGCCTGCAACCATTCGATCGTTGGCAACGCCGCGCGGATACGCAAGTCGTCGGTGATTCGCACACCATCGGCAGTGGTCTCAAGAGGAACGTTGAAATCGCAACGCACCAGCACACGGCGACCGTTGAGGTCGCCTAGATCCTCGAGCCGAGGAATGCCGTCGTCGGCCATGGTCAGCGCGCAACGTGACGAACGAGGTCGACCAGGCGGTTCGAATAGCCCCATTCATTGTCGTACCAGGAGCACACCTTCACCATCTTGCCCATCGACATCGTCATCCCCGCGTCGAAGATCGACGAATGCGGATCACCCACGATGTCACTCGACACGATCGGATCCTCGGTGTACTTCAGGATCCCCTTCAACGCGCCACGGCGCGCGGCATCGGCAAACGCGGAGTTGATGTCGGCAACCGAGGCCTTCGTCTTCAGGTTCGCCGTGAAGTCGGTGATCGACCCGGTCGGCACCGGCACCCTCAAGGCGGTGCCGTCGAGTCGACCCTTCATCGACTCCATCACCAAACTGGTTGCCCTTGCCGCACCAGTGGACGTCGGGATGATGTTGATCGCGGCGCCTCGCGCGCGACGCAGATCGGAATGCGGCCCATCGACCAACGACTGGTCACCGGTGTAGGCATGCACCGTCGTCATCAAGCCCTCGGTCACTCCGAAGGCATCATCGAGCACTTTGACGAGCGGCACGAAACAGTTCGTGGTGCACGAAGCATTAGAGATCACTTTGTGCTGTGACTTCTTGAAATCGCGATGGTTCACCCCGAACACCACCGTGAGGTCGGCGCCGTTCGACGGGGCCGACACGATGACACGGGGCGCACCGCCGTCGAGGTGCAGCGCGGCTTTGGCGCGGTCGGTGAAGATGCCGGTGGATTCCACCACCACATCCACGCCAAGGTCACCCCATGGCAGGTCCGACGGATTGCGCTCGGACAGCACCTTGATCGTGTGATCGCCGACCCGAATGCCGCCTTTGACGGCACGCACATCGGCATCGAGGCGACCCATGACCGAGTCGTACTTCAACAGGTGCGCCATCTGCTCGAGCGACCCGAGATCGTTCACCGCGACAAATTCGATATCGGCACCTTGAGCAACAGCAGCGCGGAAGAAGTTGCGCCCGATACGACCGAAGCCGTTGACGCCAACACGAATGGTCATGGGAGGGTCCTTTCATCAGAGAACGTACGAGCCGAGACTAGTCAGCCGGATGCGTCCACATCGCGGTGCGATGTCCGCGCCGCAACCCCATGGGCGGCAAGTCGCGCCGCCAACTCATTGGCAATGGCCACAGAGCGGTGACGGCCCCCAGTGCATCCAACCGCCACCGTGAGGTAACTACGGCCCTCTCCCTGATAGCCCGGCAACATCTCGACGAGTAACGACTCGAACCGGTCGAGGAACCGCGACGTGACCGCGCGCTCGAGCACATAGTCACGTACGGCCGGGTCGTGCCCCGTCAGGGGGCGTAGATGCTCCTCCCAATGCGGGTTCGGTAAAAACCGCACATCCATCACAATGTCGGCATCGAGCGGCAATCCGTGTTTGTACCCAAAACTCTCCACCGCCACTTGCAGGCGACGCGGATCGGCATCGGAGAACGCAGCAACCAAACGTTCTTTCAGTTGGTGCACATTCAACTCGCCGGTGTCGATCACCAGATCCGCTTCATCCTTCACACGCGTCAAGGTGCTGCGTTCGGCTTCGATGGCGTCGATCACTCCCCCATCGACATGGGCAAATGGGTGCCGGCGACGGGTCGCGTCATAACGTTGTATGAGCGCCGGCGTCGCCGCATCGAGAAAGAGCAAGGTGACATGGTGACCGTCGCCACGCAAGGCAGCTACCTGTGGAAGCACATCGTTGTGGTTGCGCCCTGACACCAACGCCAAGCGGTCGATTCCTGCGCCGGGTTTGGCCGCCAATTCAACGATCGTCGGCACAAGCGACGTGGGCAGATTGTCCACCACGTACCACCCGAGGTCTTCCAGCACGGCAGCCGTCGCCGACCGTCCAGCCCCCGACAGACCCGTGATCACGACGATGTCGGCCACGGTCCACACCTTAGACGCATCCGGTCGTGCGTCAATCACATTCGCCGCAGGCGCAGGTGCAACAGTCGAGGAACCGACGATGCGTCGAAGTACTCGGGGGCCTGCGCGAGGAAACGTTCGGGCGGTGACGGTTCGTCCATGTGCTCAAGGACGAGACCGGCGTCGGCCAGTGCGTTGAGGTACCGCGAGAGTGGACGGTGAAGAAACCGGATGCGAACGCCCAACTCGACCTCTTCGATGGTTTCGGCTTCGTCGAGGTAGGCACCAATACGCCAGTACTGCTCGGGGGGATCCACCATGTGGTCATCGATCCATCCGCTATCGGGCGTCTGCAGAAGGGGATGGTTCAACAAGAAGGTGAAACGGCCCCCCGGTTGCAGAACCCGCGCCACCTCGGCGATCGCCGCATCGAGATCGTCGATGTGTTCAAACACCAGACAGGCCACGACAGCATCGAATGATGCGTCAGCAAACGGCAGGGCTGCCGCGCCTGCCTGCACATACACCGGGGCTCCGCCACGAGAGCGCGCCACGCTGATCTGATTGGTGGTGGGATCCAGTCCGACGACATCGGCACCCGCCCCGGCCAGCACCCGCGCGATCTGCCCGTCACCGGTCCCGACATCGAGCACACTCGATGCACCAGAGAGTTCAGCGGCGATCAGCGGAATGATCTGATCCTCGTACTCGGGGTCGGCCCCGTCGGTGAACCCATCGATCCACCACCCAGCATGGGCCTCCCACAATTCACGTGACAGATCGGCGGACACGCCCACACACTACGGTCGTCCACGTGCAGTACTCGGTGTGGCCCAACATGAAATACCCGACCGACGAGGTGCTTGAACTCGCCCGATGGCTTGACGATGGACGCTGGCAGGGCATGTGGTTTGCCGACCACTACATGCCGAATACCGGCAGTGCCGAGATCGACGACGGCCCCGCTCACGAGTGCTGGGCACTCCTACCCGCGGTCGCTGCCATCACGCAGAAACTGCGTCTTGGCCCACTGGTCGCCCCCACATCGATTCATCATCCGGCGCTCCTCGCGAATCGCGCAGTGACCATCGACCACCTGAGCCACGGCCGTTTCGTTCTCGGCCTGGGCGCTGGGTGGCAGATCAACGAACACGTCGCCTACGGCATCGACCTCGGCACTGCCCGCGAGCGGGTCGATCGGTTCTCCGAGGCGATCCAGATTGTGCGTTCATTACTCGATACGGCCCGCACCACATTTCACGGCGAGGTGTACACAATCACCGATGCGCCCTGCGAGCCGTCTCCCGTGCAAGAACATCTCCCGATCCTCGTCGGCACCGGCGGAAACCGCATGTTGAGGATCACCGCTCGCCACGCCGACGAATGGAATACCTGGGGGCACCCCGAGGTCGCCATCGAGCGGCTCGGCGCTTTGCATGCGGCCTGCGACGCGGTGGGTCGGCCACGAACCGAGATCCGCACGTCGGTGCAGGTGGTGCTGTACCTCGGCGACGATGAACGCGCCACAGCGGTGATGAATGGGCCTCTCGCACCACGTGCCGTCACCGGGTCAGCGCAACACCTCATCGACACACTCGGGGCCTATGCCGAGGCCGGCTTCGACGACTTCATCGTGCCCGATTGGGTGCTCGGTCGTGACGCCGCCGAACGCCGCGACGGCCTCGATCGGCTCTGGCACGAGGTGCTCTCGCACGTGTGAGGTCATCCGTGGTGGAAACGGGTGTACACCGCTTCGGCGACGGCATCTGGGAGAAACGACAAGGACTTCAACGTGTCGAGGTCGGCTGCCTTCACCGCCCGAACCCCACCAAGCGCGGCCACGAGACGCGACTTACGTGCCTCACCAAGCCCGGGAATGCCATCGAGTGAGCTGGCGGTCATCCGTTTGGAACGACGCTCTCGATGGAACGAGTTCGCGAATCGGTGCGCTTCATCGCGCACCCGTTGCAACATGAACAGCCCCTCAGATCCGCGAGGAAGATCGATCGGATCGTCGCGTCCCGGCACGTAGACCTGTTCGAACCGTTTCGCCAATGCGGCCACGGGAATCTCATCAGCGAGGCCAAGTTCGTGCACCACACGCTCGGCAACCGACAACTGACCTTGGCCGCCATCAACCACCAGCAACTGGGGCGGATAGGAGAACTTTCCGGGTGTGTCACCGCGTTCAGAAGCCGGTAGATCTCGCTCATCGATGTAGGCCTGCAAACGCCGGGTCAGCACCTCGGCCATCGCGCCATAATCATCATTTCCGGGCACATGCACCTTGAATCGCCGGTACTGCCGCTTATCGGGCAAGCCGTCGGTGAGTACCACCATCGACCCCACATAATCCGTGCCCTGCAGGTGAGCCATGTCGTAACACTCGATGCGCAACGGCGCCTCGGGCAACCCCAGCGCGTCTTGCAGTTCGGTCAGCGCTCGTGACCGCGCATTGTGGTCAGAGGCACGTTTCATCCGGTGCCGTACGAATGCTTCTTCAGCGTTCCGGGTGACGGTGGCGAGCAACTCGCGGCGGTCACCGCGTTGCGGCACCCGAATCTCCACCCGCGTGCCACGTTGGCCGGCGAGCCATTCCGACACCGTTGCTTCCTCTGCCGGCGCATGCGGCACGAGCACCATTTTCGGGATGCCCGTGGGCGGATCATCGGCATACAACAGTTCGACGATGCGACCAGTCAACGCCGCCTCATCGAGCGCCTCGACGAGGTCCAGCACGAATCCCTTGCGACCAACAACCCGTCCACGCCGCACGAAGAAGACCTGGACAGAGGCCTCCAACTCATCGGCGTGCACCCCGATCACATCGATGTCGTCGTTACGTTCGGCCACCATCTGTTGGCGTTCGACAGCGGTGGTCACCGACTCGAGTCGATCACGGAGCCGCGCCGCTCGCTCGAAGTCGAGGTCGGCAGCCGCACTGCGCATATCGGCGTCGAGTCGGCTCAGAACCTCGTCGGTGTCACCGTCGAGAAATCGACAGAGATCTGACACCATCGATGCGTACTGCTCGGTGGTGACTTCCCCGACGCACGGACCCGCACATTTTTCGATGTGGAACAACAGGCAGGGCCGCCCGAGGCGTTCATGTTGGCGGTACTTGCCCGGTGAACACGTCCGCACCGGAAACGAGCGCAACAGCAAGTCGAGGGTGTCACGAATGGCGTACGCGTGCGCGTACGGGCCGAAATACCGGACCCCCGGTCGACGCCGACCACGGGTCACCATCGCCCGTGGCCACTCCTCGTCGGTCGTCACCGCCAAAAACGGGTAGCTCTTGTCGTCGCGCAACCGCACATTGAAACGAGGCCGGTGCTGCTTGATGAGCGAGTACTCGAGCATCAAGGCCTCAACCTCATTGCGTACCGTGGTCCACTCCACACTCTCGGCGGTTTCCACCATCTGCCGGGTGCGGGGATGCAGACGCGACGGTGCTTGGAAATAGCTCGACAGTCGTTGCCGAAGGCTGGACGCTTTGCCCACATAGATCACCCGGCCGGCCGCATCGAGGAACTGATACGAGCCGGGCGAATCCGGAATCGTTCCTGCCGGTGGACGGGTGATCATGGGCACGAGGCTAGAGCGCATGCCGTGGTGCCGGTACCGTGGAGCCGTGGCCCAACGCTTCAACTTCGGAATGCCCGAACCTCGCCGCCGTGACGGCTGGTTCACCGTCGGCAACATCGACGTCACGACCACCGCATTTCTCGTCGGTGTCGGAGTGATCTCGCTGTTTGTCTACGCGGTGAGCCCATCCGCGGTCGCCAACCTGGTCTTCTTCCCCGAGTTCGTGCGTCAGGGCGAGGTTTGGCGTCTGGCGACGTGGCCCTTCGTGAGCCAACCGAGCATCTGGGTGTTGATTTCGATGTTCTTCTTCTGGTTCTTCGGCCACATCGTCGAAGAGATGGTGGGCCGTATTCGGTACACGCGCATGGTCGCGGCAATCGTGATCGCACCCACGTTGTTCGTGTCGATCGTCGGTGATCTCGCGACCGCCCCAGAGGCAGGCCTGAACCTCTTGGGCACGGTCATGCTGGTCATCTTCGCTGTCGAGAACCCGAACGCTCCGTTCTTTTTTGGCATCCCCGCCTGGGTGATCGCATCGGTATTCGTTGGCCTCGATGTCCTCGGTTACGCCGGCAACCGCTGGTGGGGAACTCTCGTGGTGCTCCTCCTCGCCATCGGTATCGCGCTGTTCTCCATTCGCCAATGGGGGTTTGCCGATCGGCTCGATTTCATTCCTCGGTTGGGATCGGGCTCGAAACATTCTCGCCCAACGCGTTCGCGCTCAGGACGGATAAAACGCCCCACACGCAAACCCGCCCAACGCGTGGTGCCCGGCCCATGGGAACCCCCCGCTGGGGCGCCAAGTGCGGAAACGGCGGCGATGCAGGCCGAACTCGACCGCCTCCTCGACAAGATTTCCTCGGAGGGGCTCGACGCGTTGTCGCGGTCTGAGAAAGAGCGGCTTAACGAACTGTCAAAACGACTGCGCTGAGACGCATCTTGGTCCACCATGCGTGGACCAGAATCACACCAGCCACCACTGTGGCCAAGTCGGCGAGGATGTGGAACTCGAAGGCCTGTTTCACGAACCCAGAACTGAATGCGGCCACGGCGCCACAGAGGCTGAGGGTGAGGTCGGCCGTGCCCTGGGCCTCCACCCTCGACTCCGCCGGAACCGATGAGGTGAGCAAGGTTGTCCCCCCGATGAGCCCGATGTTCCAGCCAAGGCCCAACAGGAATAGCCCCACGAAGACCAGGACCGGCACGTAGCCCGCGACCTGGGTGATGATCGTGGACGCGCCAAGCATGACGGCACCCCATGTGATGGCCCGCACCGGGCCCACGCGATCGACGAAACGACCGACCAGCGGCGCAAGACCGAACATGCCCACGATGTGCAACGCGATCACCATCGCCGATAAGTCCTCGTGGCCATGGTCGGCCATATGCGGCGGCGTCATCGTCATCACACCCACCATCGCCGCCTGCGAGCCCGCCATCGCCACCAACCCCAAGACAGCACCCGGTGACGACCGAATCACATTCATCGAACGTCGCGCCTGACGGACCGGCCGGACCCGCTGAGCCGATGGGTCCACACCACCGACGAGCTGGAGAGGGTCAGGGCGCAGCAACACGGTGTAGGCGACCGCGCCGGCGGCAAAGAGAGCAGCGGCGAACAAATAGGGGCCGACGTACTCGTCGAGGCCCAGCCACATCCCAAAACGCTTCTCCAGCGGAGTGAACAACGGCCCGAACACTGCGCCGAGCGTGCCGATCCAGACGATCGCACCAATGGATTTTGCGCGCTCCACCTCGGTGGAGAGATCAGCAGCCACATACCGGGCCTGCAAGGTGGCTGACTGGCCGGAACCAAACAGCAGCATCCCCACGATGAACAGCCAGAACCAGCGTGTCTGGCCACCTGCGGCCGCGACGAGGGCGCCCACCGAACCGATCGCGAGGGCCGTGGTGAGCCCGGGGCGGCGACCTCGGCGCCGCATGAGCGCAGCCAGCGGGATTGCCACCACGGCCGAGCCGAGCGTGAATGCAGCCGAGCCAAGCCCCGCCAGCCTGTCAGACCCCAGCATGTCTTTGGCCAATAGCGACACCACTGCCACCGTGCCGGCCACGGCCGCCTGGCCAGGCATAACGGCCAACCGCAACACATTCAGCGTGCGTCGCTGCAGCGCGTCACGGCCTTCAATTGTTGCCGGATCGAGTTGAGTCACGCGAGCAAGTCTCGCAGGAAGCACCCCGTGTGAGATGCCTTCACCGCCGCCACCTGCTCCGGGGTGCCTTCGGCAACCACCGTGCCGCCGCCGACCCCGCCTTCAGGCCCGAGATCGATCAACCAGTCCGCGGTCTTGATGACATCGAGATTGTGTTCGATCACCAACACCGTGTTCCCGGCATCAACCAGTCGGCCCAGCACGGTCAACAGGCGACGCACATCCTCAAAATGCAGACCGGTGGTCGGCTCGTCGAGCAGATAGATGGTGTGACCGGTCGACCGCTTCGCCAACTCGGTGGCAAGTTTCACCCGCTGCGCCTCCCCGCCCGACAGCGTGGGCGCGCTCTGACCGAGGCGCACATAGCCGAGCCCCACATCCATCAGCGTCTGCAGGTACCGCACGATGCGCGGTTGATTCGCGAAGAACTCGACGGCCTCGGCCACCGGCATGTTCAGCACATCGGCGATATTGCGCCCCTTGAACTCGATGTCGAGCGTGTCGCGGTTGTAGCGAGCTCCTTTACACACCTCGCACGGCACATACACATCGGGCAGGAAGTGCATCTCGATTTTGATGGTGCCATCGCCCGAACACGCTTCGCAGCGCCCACCCTTGACATTGAACGAAAAACGGCCCGGCTGATATCCCCGAACCTTCGCCTCGTTGGTGGTGGCAAAGAGTTTGCGAATGTTGTCGAACACCCCGGTGTAGGTCGCCGGATTCGATCGGGGCGTACGCCCAATGGGCGACTGGTCCATATCGATGACCTTGTCGAGGTGTTCGATTCCCTCAATCTTCTTATGGCGTCCGGCCGCGGCCTTCGACGAATAAATCCGCTGCATCAGCACCGGCAACAAGATGTCGCGCACGAGGGTTGACTTCCCCGAACCTGACACGCCGGTCACGGCCACGAAACACCCCAGCGGGATATCGACATCGATACCGGTCAAGTTGTGCTCTCGGGAACCGATGATGCGCAGATGATCGCCGCTCGGTGTGCGCCGCACGTCGGGCACCGGAATGCTGCGACGGCCAGCGATGTAGTCGCCTGTCACCGAGTCCTTCGCCTTCACCAAGTCGGCGACCGGCCCGGAGTGCACCACGCGACCACCATGTTCGCCTGCACCCGGCCCGATATCGACCACCCAGTCGCTCTCGCGGATGGTCTCCTCATCGTGTTCGACCACCAGAACGGTATTGCCCAGATCACGCAGCCGAGTGAGCGTGTCGATCAGGCGACGGTTGTCGCGCTGATGTAAACCAATCGAGGGTTCGTCCAGCACGTACAGCGTGCCCACCAGACCGGACCCGATCTGGCTGGCCAGGCGAATGCGTTGTGCTTCCCCACCGGCGAGGGTTCCGGCCGAGCGGGCAAGGCTGAGATAGTCGAGGCCGACATCGAGTAGAAAGCCAAGACGCGCATCGATTTCGCGAGTGATCCGTTCGGCGATCATCCGGTCGCGCTCGCTGAGTTCAAGCCCACCCAGGAACTCCGCTGCATCGGCAATGGACATCTCACACACTTCAGCGATATTTCGCCCATTGACCGTGACGGCAAGGGTGAACGGCCGCAGGCGCGCCCCGCCACATGCCGAACAAGGAACCTCGCGCATGTATCCCTCGAACTGTTCACGACTCCAGTCCGATTCCGCTGACTCGTGGCGTCGCTTGATCCAGTTGATGACGCCCTCATACTCGGTGGTGTACGTGCGGTGTCGGCCGTAGCGATTGCGGTACTTCACGGTGAGATTGCCGCCAACACCGTGCAGGAGCACCTTGCGATGCTTCGCAGGTAAACCCGACCACGCGACGTCGAGGTCGATGCCGTTCTCCTCAGCAACCGCATCGAGCATGCGCACGAAGTAGCGCGTGTGCGCGCTGCGCCACGGCGCGATTGCGCCGTCATTCACGCTGAGATCGCCGTCGGGAACCACCAATTCCGGATCGACCTCGAAGGTGGTGCCCAAACCATCACAGGTCTCACACGCCCCATAGGGCGAGTTGAACGAGAAATTTCTCGGCGCCGGCTCGTCATAACTGGACCCGCAGGTCGGGCAGGCCAGATGCTGCGAGAAGGTCAGCACCTCTCCCTCTTCGCCATCGCGGGCGACAATGTCGATCTGGGCAACGCCATCGGCCAGCTGCAACGCACTCTCCAGCGAATCCGTGAGTCGGCGCTCGATGCCCTCTTTCAGAACGAGCCGGTCGACTACCACTTCGATGTCGTGCTGTTCGTATCGGGCGAGCCGCTCCCCTGCCGCCAAGAATTCATCGATCTGCACGACGTCGCCATCGATCCGTGCGCGCACATACCCCTGGCCCGACAAATCTTCGAGAAGCGTGTCGTATTCGCCCTTTCGGCCGCGAACCACAGGTGCCAGCACCTGAAATCGGGTGCCCTCGGGCAACTCAAGTACCCGGTCGACAATCTGTTGCGGGGTCTGCCGCTGCAGGCGCGTGCCATCAGATGGGCAGTGCTGCACACCGATACGGGCGTACAGCAAGCGCAGATAGTCGTACACCTCGGTGATCGTGCCCACGGTGGATCGTGGGTTTCGGCTCGCCGATTTCTGATCGATTGAGATGGCCGGCGACAGCCCCTCTATCGAATCGACATCGGGTTTATCCATCTGCCCGAGGAACTGACGCGCGTACGACGACAGCGACTCGACATAGCGTCGCTGCCCTTCGGCATAGATCGTGTCAAATGCCAGGGAGGACTTTCCCGAACCCGATAGCCCGGTGAACACGATGAGCTTGTCGCGGGGCAACTCCACGTGGATGTCGCGCAAATTGTGCTCGCGTGCTCCGCGCACGCTGATCACCGGCGTGTCAGCAGTGCGACGTTTCGAGGGGGGCACGGCGGGTGAGGCTACAGCCGGCAGACTCAGCCGGCGTCACGGAGTTCGCGACGTAGGTCGGCGATCTCGTCGCGCAACCGTGCGGCGTACTCAAACTTCAATTCTTCGGCCGCCTCAGCCATCTCCGCTTCCAACGTTTGGATCAGACGAGCGATCTCCTGCTGCGGCAACGAGGCCAGTTCGCGTTGCACCTTCTCCCGTTCGCGTTGGCGCCGCCGATCACGACCCGGCGTGGGCGCACTGGCCGCTTCGGGACGCAACATCGACAAGATGTCGCCCACCGCTTTGCGCACCGTCTGCGGGTCGATGCCGTGTTCAGCGTTATAAGCGATCTGAAGTCCGCGGCGACGCTGGGTCTCATCGATGGCGCGACGCATCGAGTCGGTGACGGTGTCGGCGTACATCACCACTTGGCCATTCACATTTCGTGCGGCTCGGCCGATCATCTGAATGAGCGACGTCTCGCTGCGCAGGAACCCCTCTTTGTCGGCGTCCAAAATGCACACAAGCGACACCTCGGGCAGGTCCAGGCCCTCACGCAACAGGTTGATACCCACCAGCACATCGAACTCGCCAAGGCGCAGGGCGCGCAGAATTTCGATTCGCTGAATGGTGTCGATGTTCGAGTGCAGATACCGAACCCGCAGGCCCTGCTCCAGCAGGTAGTCGGTGAGATCCTCTGCCATCTTCTTCGTGAGCGTGGTGACCAGCACCCGATCGCCACGCTCAATCCGGTCACCCACCATCTCGACGAGGTCATCGATCTGGCCCTTGGTGGGTTTCACGATCACCTCGGGGTCAACGAGGCCGGTCGGGCGCACGATCTGTTCAACGATGCGATCCGACACACGCAACTCGTATTTGCTCGGCGTGGCGGAGAGGAATACGCACTGATTGACTCTCTCCAGGACTTCATCGAACTGCAGCGGGCGGTTGTCTCGTGCGCTCGGCAGGCGGAAACCGTGCTCGACCAGCACATCTTTACGGCTGCGGTCGCCGGCATACTGACCATGCAACTGCGGCACGGCCACATGGCTCTCATCGACGACGAGGAGATAGTCGTCCGGGAAGTAGTCGAGCAAGGTGAACGGCGGTTCACCGGGTTGCCGGCCATCGATATGCATCGAGTAGTTCTCAATGCCGTTGCAGTATCCGACTTCGGCCATCATCTCCAGGTCGTATTGGGTGCGCATCCGCAACCGCTGTGCCTCCAGCAGCTTTCCCTCGGTCTCGAACGCTGCCAGTTGAGTCTGCAACTCGGCTTCGATGCCCCCGATGGCCCGCGCCATACGTTCCACACCGGCCACATAGTGTGTGGCCGGGAACACGTAAGCGCGCCGCAACTCCTCGAGTTGTTCGCCGGTGAGCGGATCGATTCGGGTGAGTCGCTCGACGGTGTCACCGAACATCTCGATGCGCAACACGCTCTCGTCATATGCCGGGTGGACCTCAACAGTGTCGCCCCGGACCCGGAACTTCCCGCGCCCGAGAGTCATGTCGTTGCGGTCGTACTGCATGTCAACCAACCGACGCAGAATCGACCGCATGTCGTAGTCGACATCAACACTGAGATCAAGGAGTTGCCCGCGGTATTCGTCAGGAGATCCCATGCCGTAGATGCACGACACCGACGCCACCACGATCGTGTCACGCCGGGTCAACAACGCCGCGGTGGCTGAATGCCGCAGCCGATCGATCTCATCGTTGATCGACGAGTCCTTCTCGATGTAGGTGTCACTCGACGGTATGTAGGCCTCAGGCTGGTAGTAGTCGTAATACGACACGAAGTACTCCACCCGGTTGTGGGGGAAGAACTCACGCATCTCCTGCGCCAACTGAGCAGCAAGGCTCTTGTTCGGAGCGAGAACGAGCGTCGGGCGCTGCACCGCTTCGATCGTCCACGCGATGGTGGCCGACTTACCCGACCCGGTAATGCCCAACAGCGTCTGGAAACGGTCGCCGGCAGTCACGCCCTCGGCCAATGACGCGATCGCAGCCGGTTGATCGCCGGCCGGTTCGAACTCGGAAACGACCTGGAAGCGCTCCTCGGCGGTGGCGGGATGAATGGTGGTCATCGGCCCAGATCAGACCTGCCGATTGGCGTCGACCACCGGCACGTCGGGTGCCGGTGTGGTGGCGCGGTATCGATCGCCTTGCCCCTCGAGCAATACATCGAAGGCCCCGCCGACGAGATTCCAATACCGACGTTCGATGCCGGCACGTCCCCGGTCACGCGCCTCGAGGTACCGGTCGAGTGCGACCTGACACGGCACGTAGGTGACTATCGTGTCGATCGCCAGTGCGTCCGGAGCATCCTCCAACAGCCGCACAGCATCAGTGACATCGACTCGGTCGTAGTTCCGTTCACGAGCATCAAGGCCGGGTAGCTCGTCGGCGTGAACGATGGTGATGATGCCGTTCATACATGCATCCGCGACCTCGGTGATGCCGAGAGCCACCAGTGTGTCCACACGATCGACCTCGTTGCCCACCAACGTGCCCGGCTGCACCTCCATGCCGTAATTCCATCGGCGCTCCCACCCATCGCATTCCGCAGCGATGAAATCAACTCCGCGCCGGGGCGTTCGACCCAGCGTGCCTCCGAGCGATGCCGGGTTCACCAGCGAGCCGTAGCCGAACACCCATACCGAATCGCTGCACATGGCTGCGACGCTACCCGCGCGTCACGCGCCGCGCAGCCCGCAGAGGTCATCGAAAAGGTGCTCCACCTGCGCCGACAGAAAGTCGATATCGCCCGAGTTATCGAGCACATGGGTGGCGATGGCACGCCGCTGCTCACGCGAGGCTTGATTGGCAATACGGCGCCGCGCGTCGTCGGCATCCATGCCGCGGTGCAGCACCAGCCGCTCGATAGCGGTCTCGGGGTCGACATCGACCACGATCGTGGCCGCCAGATCGTCGCGCGGGTTTTCTGCCAGCAGCGGAAAATCCAGTACCACGATGGCGTCGCTGTTGCTCTGGGCCTCGATCCGTGCACGAATCTCCGCCTGCAAAACCGGGTGCACAATGCCGTTCAGGTCACGCAATGCCGCAGCCGACTCGTCGTCGTCACCGAAGACGATCGCCGCCACTGCCGCGCGGTCGAGGGCACCATCGTCATCGATCACGTGCGGGCCGAAGCGCTCCGCCATGGCGGCGAGCACCGGAGACCCGGGTTCTTGAAGTTCTTTCGCGATCGCGTCGGCATCGACAATGACCGCACCGCGCTCGGCGAGCATCGTCGACACCGTCGACTTGCCCGACCCGATGCCGCCGGTCAACCCGACGAGCAGCATGCTCAGGCCTGATCGTCGGCCACGGGTGCGACCTCAGGTGTGTTCTCGTACTCGGCCCAGGCTGCCTCGACCTCTTCGTCGGAGTGGGTCCAGTTGCCTTCGGAGTCCACATCGAAGTGCTCGCGATACTCCGCCGCCAGTTCGCCACCTTCGGCGGCCTGCTTGATCGACAACGAGATACGTCGGCGCTGCAGATCGAGATCGATGATCTTGACCCACAGTTCTTCGCCAGGGGTGACGATGTCGGCGGGATTCTCCACGTGGTGTGCCGACATCTCTGAAATGTGCACTAGACCCTCGATGCCGTCGCCAACTTGGACGAAAGCACCGAACTGCACCAGCTTCGTGACCCGTCCGTAGACCAGCTGACCCACAGCGTGGCCTTCGGCGAACTCCGCCCACGGATCCTGCTGGGTGGCCTTGAGGCTGAGGCTGATGCGCTCGCGACTGAAGTCAACGTCGAGAACCTGAACCTTCACCGGGTCGCCCACGGCAACCACTGAATTGGGATGGTCGACATGCTTCCAGGACAGCTCGCTGACGTGGATGAGTCCGTCCATTCCGCCGAGATCGACGAATGCCCCGAACGACACCACCGACGACACCGTGCCCTCGCGCACCTCGCCAATCTTGAGGTTGGTGAGGAAGTTGTCGCGGGTCTCTTTCTGGTTCTCTTCGAGATAGGCGCGGCGCGACAACACCACGTTGTTGCGGTTCTTGTCGAGTTCGATGATCTTGGCCTGCACAACCGTGCCGATGTACGGCTGAAGATCACGCACACGGCGCAGCTCAACCAGCGATGCCGGCAGGAAGCCTCGGAGGCCGATGTCGACGATGAGTCCACCCTTGACGACCTCGATCACCGGACCCTCGACAATTTCCTCGGCTTCTTTCTTGGCCTCGATATCGCCCCATGCGCGCTCGTACTGGGCGCGCTTCTTCGACAGGAGCAGACGACCTTCTTTGTCTTCCTTGGTGAGAACCAGGGCCTCAACCCGCTCGTCGAGCGACACGACCTCATTGGGGTCGACATCGTTACGGATGCTGAGTTCACGGCTCGGGATGACCCCTTCGCTCTTGTAACCAATATCGACCAGGACCTCGTCCTTATCGATCTTGACGACGGTGCCGTGGACGAGTTGGCCGTCCTCTACGTCGGGGATATCGCTGACTGTCTCGGCGAAACTGATGTCGTTCTCGATGACGGGCCGGGGGGTGTAGTTGCCCTCGTCGTCGAAGGTGCCCATCTCAGGGGCGACGGGGGTGGTCGTGGTGTCGGACAAGGTGAAGGTCTGCTTTCGGACGGATGGTCGTGTGAACATTGGCGTTGCCGGTTGACAACGCCGTCGGCGAGGCTATCAGCGGCCCGCACGCCTCACATCCGGCGGGCGACGAGAAGCCATTCGGGATGCTCCATCGTCGGAGGGCGCGTGTCGTAATCACCCGGTTCCACACCCGACACCGACACGACCTCCAACCCTTCGAGCGCACAGAGCAATCGCAACTCGCGCGGCGTGTAGCACGACGTCCACAGGTCTGCTGGGCGTGCAACCCCGTGCGGGTCACGCACCGTGGTCCGTTCATGGCAGACACCACTATCGGCATCGAAGATCGCATCGGGAAAATCACCGCGTGCCACCGCGTCGACGACGAACAGGCTCGAGAACGCTGACAGGGCCAGTCGACCGCCGTCAGCAAGGGCCGACACCATGCCCGACAACACCAGACGATCGCCATCGACTCCGCCCCGGGCATCGTCGGCGGTCATCAACCCAAAGCCGCCCTGACAGAGCGCCACGACGGCATCAAAACCACCTATGAGGTGGGACAGCGCAGCGAGATCACGGGCATCGGCACGCTCCACGCTGGCTCCGTCGAGGTGCTCCTGCGCAATCGCTGCCGCTGCCAAATCGACAAATGTCTGGCTGATATCGATGCCGTGCACGATCACACCCCGTCGGGCGAACTCGAGCAGATGGCGACCCGGCCCGCACCCAACATCGAGGACCCGCGAACCGGCTTCGAGATGCAGGACGTCCACGAGGTGGTCAACCTCGGCAACAGTGCCCTTCGTGAACGAATACCTCAGGTACGCAGCACCCATATGGTCGGCCAGGGGCTCAAACCAGTGGTCGAACGCAGCGTTGTTCGCAGCAGCCAGCTCGCCGGTCAGCCCTTCGCTGCTGCCCACGACGCCCCCCAGGCCACGTTCACCTCGAGCGGGACGTCGAGATCCACCGCCGAACGCATGGTGTCGATCACCAAGGTGTCCACCGTGTCACGTTCAGATGCCGGCACATCGACGATGACCTCGTCATGCACCTGCAGGACGATCCGTGAGGCCAAACCGTCGTCGCGCAGGCGGCGGTCGATAAGCACCAAAGCAATCTTGAAGATGTCCGCCGCCAATCCTTGGATGCCCGCGTTCATCGCCTGCCGCTCACCGGCTTGGCGTACCCGCCAGTTGCCATCAAGCAATTCGGGGATCCGCCGGCGGCGACCGAACAATGTCTCGGTGTACCCGCGTTCACGAGCCTCAGCCACCGTGCGATCCATGTACTCGCGCACTGCTGGAAACGCTTCGAAATACGCGTCGAGGATCACCGCGGCCTCATCGGTGGGGATCCCGAGGCGCTGACCCAACCCGTAGGCCTCCATGCCATAGGCCAACCCGTACGACACCATCTTGGCCTTCGACCGCTGATCGATCGATACATCGTCGGCAGCCACGCCGAACACCCGCGATGCCGTGGCGGCGTGGATATCCACACCGGTGTTGAACGCTTCGAGCAAACCCGGATCACCAGCGAGATGTGCGATGCAGCGCAATTCGATCTGGTTGTAGTCGGCAACCATCAACGTGTTGCCCGACGACGGAACAAAGGCGGTACGGAACACCCGCCCCTCCGCCGACCGAACCGGAATGTTGTGCAGGTTCGGGTGATCCGAACTGAGCCGACCAGTGCGCGCCACCGTCTGATTGAAGGTGGCGTGAATACGACCATCGTCGGCGACCTCGGTCAGGAGACCCTCGCCGTATGTGCCACGTAGTTTTTCGACCTCGCGGTATCTCAACAACGGGCCGATGAACTCAGGCCAGTCGTCGTGCAATTTCTCCAGGGTGGCGGCATCGGTGGAGTACCCGGTCTTTGTCTTGCGAACTCCTTTGGGCGACAGTCCGCGCTCGTCGTAGAGAAGAGCGCGCAACTGCACCGGCGAATTCACGTTCAGGTCGGCACGGCCCGACACGTCACGAAGTTCCGCCGCGAGGTCCGCCACCTGCGCCGCGAGCCGCGCCCCAATCTCGGACAGCACCTCGATATCGACCGCGATACCGAGATGTTCCATTCGGGCGAGCACCGCGATGAGCGGCACCTCCACCTCATCGTGCAACCACGTTGCCCCGGCGTCGGCGACCGCCTCACGCAGCGGAACATGCAGATGCAGCGCAGCGAACGCAGTTCGAGCCGCGATGTCGCCATGCGATACCGCCGACGCGTCAAGATCGAGTTGACCCTCCGGCGCGGCGCCAGTGCGCGCAAGTCGAACCGACCCGAAGCGCTCCATGAGTTCATCGACCCCGAATCGAGCGTCGGCAGGGTCCACGAGGTACGCCGCGACGACAGGGTCGAACAGCACGCCGCCGTGCTCCACTCCAAGATCGGCCAGCCCGCGCAACAACTCTTTGGCGCGCAACGTACAGACCTCGGCCTCGCCGAGAGCAGCACGTACCGCATCGTCGCCACACATGGCGACATCCGCCCACCATGCGACAACGTCGCTATCGCCATCACCGGCCACCACGGCCAGCCCCATGAGTGGTGAGCGCCCGGGCTCGCCACTCCACGCAGGAGCGACACCACACATGCCGCCGCGCAGCGCGCCGACAACATCGTCGACCGATCCGACAACCGAGGTGATCTGCACATCATCGGATACCGCGTTGTCAATCTCTGGCGACGCGGACACATCGAGCACGCTGAGCAGACGGTCGCCCATGGTTGTGAACTCAAGATCAGCGCACAGGGCGCGCAGGGTCGCGATATCGGGCCGCACCACAATGGTGTCGGCCGATACATCGCCGATCGGGGCGTCATCGCGTAAGCGCATCAGTTCGAGATTGCGACGCGCGCGCTCGGCGTGCTCGTGCAAATTCGCACGCAGTTTCGGTGTTTGCTCATCGGCGGCAGCGAGGGCGCCATCGAGGCCCCCATGGGCCATGATGAGCTTCGCGGCCGTCTTCTCCCCTACCCCTGGCACACCGGGCAGGTTGTCACTGCTGTCCCCGCGCAGAGCCGCGTAATCGGGATACAACCGCGGTGGCACCCCTGTGCGCTCGGCGATACCTGCCTCGTCGTACAGCGCGTAGTCACTGACACCGCGGCGGTTGTACAGCACCTTGATGCGTGGGTCCTCGACCAGTTGGTAACTGTCGCGGTCGCCGGTGACCACGATGACATCGTCACCTGCGGCAGCGAGACGTCGCGCTGCCGTGGCAATCAGGTCATCAGCCTCCCAACCCGCAGCGTCCACCTGCGTCACGCCAAGGGCATCGAGAAGTGACCGCACGAGTGGCATCTGGCTACGCAAGTTGTCCGGCGTGGCCGCCCGCTGAGCTTTGTAGGTGGGTTCGGCCTCGTGCCGAAATGTTGGCTCGGAACGGTCGAATGCCACCAACACTCCATCGGGCCGCTGGTCGCGCAACACATTGTGGAGCATGGAGGCAAAGCCAAACACGGCGTTCGTCACCTGACCGCTTGAGGTCACCATGTCCTCGGGCAGCGCGAAGAATGCGCGGTACGTCAGGGAGTTCCCGTCGATCAGCAGGTGCAGCGCCATCGATCAGTCTGGAATCAGGGTGCCGGCCAGCACCTCGTCGGCGACATCGCGCATGCGGGTACGACGGGTCATCGCGGTGCGCTGAATGAAGGCAAAGGCGTCACCTTCAGACAGTCCGAAACGATCGATCAGCACCCCTTTGGCACGATCGACGATCTTGCGCGACTCAAGTTGTTCGCCAAGGGCATCGATCTCACCGGTGAGATCGCGCAGTTCACGGAATCGGCCGATCGCCACCTCGATGGCGGGCACGAGATCACTGCGCTGGAACGGCTTGACCAGAAATGCCAACGCTCCCGCGTCGCGTGCCTGTTCGACCACTTCGCGCTGGCTGAACGCGGTGAGCATGAGCACACCGCACAACTTCTCGGCGGTGAGTACCGCGGCCACCTCAAGGCCGTCCAGTCCGGGCATCTTCACATCGAGGATTGCGAGGTCGGGCGTGAGGTCGCGCACGAGTTGCACCGCCTCATCGCCGCGACCGGTTTCACCGACGACCTCATACCCCTCTTCGACCAGCGTCTCGCGCAGATCCATTCGGATGATCGCCTCGTCTTCGGCGATCACGACCCGGATCGACATGGGGTTCCTCCTTCGTGCCCGGGCCGCACCGTAGCCGCCGCGCGGCGTTGCACCACAGGCGCTCGGTCAGCCACGGGCCAACTCGTCAAGCCAGCGATCGGAGCGCGCCTCCAGCTCGCTGATCTCGTAGCGGATCTGATCGCGGTGGCGACTCAATGCGTCAGCGTGCTTGCGCGCCTCGGCCGCCTCTTGTGCGGCGAGGGGTGTTTCGGACACCAACGCACGCAGTTCATGGTCATCGGCGGCATTGGCCACGACGCCCAGTTGTTCGTCGACTTGGGCCAATTCAACACGCAGACGCTCGAGACGTTCTGCTGCTTGCGTCAGGCGACGCTCCACCAACCACCGGGCCACGAAGCCAATACTACGGCGGCCCCGGCGCGGCATCAGGTTCTGCGCTGGACCCGGCTGCGGTTGCGTCGCAGTGGACGAACTCGATCAACCGGAAATGTGGTGCCCCGAGTCGGATTCGAACCGACACTGGACGGTGTTTGAGACCGCTGCCTCTGCCGTTGGGCTACCGGGGCCACATCACATCACCTTGGGTGATGCCCGGTGAGGTTAGCGGTGACGACCCGCGCCCTCCCACCGCTCGTGGAATCGCACCCCTCACCCCCGGCAGGGGTCTACTGTCGTGGCAATGCTCGCTTTCACATTCCCCGGACAGGGCTCGCAGCGTCCCGGTATGGGGCGTCCCTGGGCCGACCACGACAGTTGGGACCTCGTGATCGAGGCCAGCGACGTGGTCGGGCGCGATGTGGGTCACCTTCTGCTCGATGCTGACGCCGACGAACTACGCGACACCCGCAACGCGCAACTGACCACGTTTGTCTCGAGCCTGATGGTTCTCGATGCTGTTCAACGACTCGGCATTGACGCCGATGTGTACGCCGGCCACAGCTTGGGCGAATACACCGCGCTGGCCGCCTCGGGCGCTCTCGGATTCGACGATGGTGCCCGCCTCGTGGCCGAGCGCGCGTCGGCAATGCACGATGCCGGCCAGGAGCGCCCCGGCACCATGGCGGCCGTGCTGGGCCTCGACGATGATCAGGTGGAAGTCGCCTGCAACCTCGCCGATGCCGACGTGTGGGTGGCGAACTTCAACGCGCCCGGCCAAGTCGTGATTGCCGGCTCCCCCGACGGTGTGGCTGCAGCCGGTGAACAAGCCAAAACACTCGGGGCGAAGAAGGTGATGCCCCTGCAGGTGTCGGGAGCATTCCACACACCGTTCATGGCGCCGGCGCGCGACCGGTTGCGGGCCGCAATCGCCATTGCGGCGATCCGCGACTCGGACACGCCGGTGGTGTCCAATGTGGATAGTCAGCCCCACACCAGCGGCGAGGAATGGACAAGCTTGTTGTCCGCACAGCTCACCAGTCCCGTGCGCTGGAAGCACGGCCTGCAGGCAATGGCTGCAATGGGCGTCACCGCCATTGCCGAACTCGGCCCCGGAGGGGTTCTGACCGGTATGGCCAAGCGCAGTCTCGACGGCGTCCGCACGGTGTCGGTTGCCACCCCGGACGAACTCAGTCGGCTTATGGAGTGGGTAGCCGGTGGTGATGCCTCGCCGCCCGCCCACGAAGGCGAGCATCTGTTTGCACATGAGCGCCTCGTGGTGAGTCCTGCCGCGGGCGTGTTCACCAGCGCCGGCCTCGACAGCGGCACGGCCATCACCGTCGGCAGCGTCCTGGGCCATGTCGCGGATACCGAGGTGAGGTCGCCCTTCGCCGGGGTCCTGCAGAACTACATCGCCGTCGACACCGAACGTGTGGCGGCTCGCCAGCCCATTGCATGGCTGCGCACCGACTAATCGACATACAGGGGGAACGACATGCCAGCGACACGACCGGGCAGTATCGGCGGGGTGATCTCCGGGTGGGGCGCCACTTTGGGTGAGCGAGTGGTCACCAACCACGATCTCGCCCAAACCCTCGATACGAGTGATGAATGGATCGTCACCCGCACCGGCATCTCCGAGCGCCGCATCGGCGGAACCACCGCTGGCCTCGCCTGCCGCGCCGCCAGCGACGCGCTATCCCTCGCGGGCCTCACGCCCGACCGCATCGACGCTCTCATCTTGTCCACCACGACGCCCGATCGACAGTGGGGCACCGCACAGATCGTGCAACGCGAACTCGGCTTGCAGTGCGGCTCATTCGAGGTGAACGCTGCCTGCTCTGGTTTTGTCTACTCGCTGGTGAACGCACATGGGCTGCTCGCCATGGGTGCCGATCGCGTGTTGGTGATCGGCGCCGACACGTTGTCGCGCATCACCGATTGGAATGACCGCGCGACCGCACCACTGTTCGCCGACGCAGCAGGAGCGGTCGTTCTCGAATCCACCGACGGGCCGGGGCAACTGCTCGGCTGGGACCTCGACTCCGACGGCAGCGCCAGCGAATTGCTCTGGGCCGACGTGGGCGGCACGGTGAACATGGAAGGCAAGGAGGTCTTCCGCCGTGCGGTGCGCATCATGATGGATTCAGCCGAGAAGTCAATGCGCCACGCGGGTATCACCGCCGATGATCTGGCGCTGATCGTTCCCCATCAGGCAAATATCCGCATCATCACCGCCGCCTGCGAACGTCTGGGCGTCGACATGGAACGCGCCGCGGTGACCATCGACCACACCGGCAACACCTCGTCGGCATCCATCCCCGTCGCCCTGACCGAGGCTCTGGAGGCCGGCCGGATCGCTGACGGCGACAACATCTTGCTGGTCGGCTTCGGTGGCGGCATGACCGCCGCGAGCGCTGTCCTGCGCTGGGGAGGGGCCACATCATGAGCCGTAATGTTCTCGTGACCGGCGGCAGCCGAGGCATCGGTCTCGCCATCGCCCGCCGCCTCGCCTCCGCAGGCGACAACGTCGCCGTGACCTACAACTCGTCGCCACCACCAGACGGGCTCAAGGGCGTGGCCTGCGATGTCACCTCCTCAGACGATGTCGAGCGGGCGTTCACCGAGGTCGAGGAGCACTTCGGTGGGCCTGTTGAGGTCCTCATCTCCAATGCGGGCATTACCCGCGACGGGCTCCTCATGCGCATGGGCGACGACGACTTCGGGGCAGTGATCGATGCCAACCTCACCGCGGCCTACCGGGTCACCCGCCGAGCGACCCAAAAAATGCTGCGGGCACGCTGGGGTCGCGTGGTTCTCGTCTCGTCGGTCGTCGGCTTGCTCGGCGCTGCTGGACAGGCCAACTATGCGGCGTCCAAGGCCGGCCTCGTCGGCTTCGCCCGGTCAGTGGCCCGAGAACTGGGCTCACGGGCGATCACCGTCAACGTTGTCGCTCCCGGACCAGTCGCCACCGATATGACAGCTGCACTGAGCCAGGAGCGCCTCGATGCCATCACCGAGGCCGTACCCCTCGGGCGCATGGCCGACCCCGACGAAGTCGCCGCGGTGGTGCAGTTCCTCGCATCTGATGATGCTGCGTACATCACCGGCGCAGTGATTCCTGTCGACGGTGGCCTCGGCATGGGGCACTGACACTCCACTGTCGACCGATTCGGATTATCTACACTCTCAAGAGTTGCTGCGATCGACGCGGTGACCACGATCAAGGAGTCAACGTGGATCAAGAACTGTTCGCCCGTTTCCGCAAGTGCGCCGTCGAGGTGCTGTCGGTGTCTGACGACAAGGTCACCCCCGACGCCAAGTTCGGCGACGATCTCGATGCCGACAGCCTCGACCTCGTCGAGCTGGTAATGGCCCTCGAAGAGGAGTTCGACATCGAGGTGCCCGAGGAAGAACTCGAGGGCATCGAAACCGTCGGCCAGGCATTCGAACTGGTCACCAACAAGCTCTGATGCGCGGCTCGGGCCGTCGCGTCGCCATCACCGGCCTTGGTGTGGTGGCTCCCTGCGGTGTGGGGCGCGACGCATTCTGGAGTGGGCTGTTCGGCCCCGGCATTGTTGGTGCTGAACGACACATCACCATCGAGGACTGGGATCCGTCCCCGTGGTACGACAGCCCCAAGGACGCACGGCGCGCAGACCGCAGTGAGCAATATGCGATCGCCGCGGCAGCTGAGGCCCTGGAGCAATCGGGGCGGCCCGCAGCCGATGATGCTCGCATCGGCACGATTTTCGGAACCGGTGTCGGCGGTATTCACACCTTGGAGGAGCAGATCGCTGTCCGCCTCGACCGCGGTGAACGTCGCGTATCGCCGTTCTTGGTACCGATGATGATGGCGAACGCTCCAGGTGCCGCTGTGTCGATGCGACACGGCCTGCGCGGCCCGAACGAAACCATCTGCACCGCGTGCGCGGCCGGCACCCACGCCATCGGATACGCCGCACGACTCATCGCGTGGGACATGGCCGACGCCGTCGTGACCGGAGGCACCGAGTACGCGGGGACACCCACCTCGCTGGCCTCATTCGGCAATATGACCGCGCTGTCAGGTGAAGGCACCAGCCGCCCATTTGACGCGGCCCGAGATGGCTTCGTCATGGGCGAAGGTGCTGGCGTGCTGGTCCTCGAAGAGTGGGAATCGGCCGTGGCGCGTGGCGCCACCATCCTCGGCGAAATTCTCGGCGCCGGATCAAACGCCGACGCCCACCACATCACCGCTCCGTCGCCCGGCGGAATCGGTGCCATCGGCTGTATGCGCCTCGCCCTCGACGATGCTGGGCTGTCGCCGTCGGACATCACCCAGATCAACGCTCATGGCACCTCCACGCCGTTGAACGATGCGGCGGAAGCCGCTGCGATCAGCGACATATTCGGAGCCGGCGCAGTGCCGGTGGTATCGACCAAAGGTGTGACCGGCCATGCCCTTGGTGCTGCTGGCGCGTTGGAGGCGGCAGCGGTGGTGCTCTCGATGCAGCACCGCATGATCCCACCAACGGCGAACACCACCGAGGTCGACCCCGAATTGCCGATCGACCTCGTGACCGGGTCGGGTCGCGCATGGGAACCCGGGCCGACGATGTCGAACAATTTCGGTTTCGGCGGCCACAACGGCTCGATCATCATCGGGCCTGCCTGACCCGCAACGCCGCGAGCGTCAGGCGGGGGCAATCACGAACATCAGGTCACACTCGGTAGCAACCTCGCCGTTCACCAGCGCGCGGCCACTGCCCTTGCCCGCGCGTGTCGACAAACGGCCCATCGTGCACTCGAGCACAAGTTCATCGCCGGGGACCACCTGGCGACGGAACCGTGCCGAGTCGATACCCCCGAACAGCGGCAGGCGCCCGGTGAAGCGTTCATCTGCGAGCACTGCCAACGCACCGACCTGAGCAATGGCCTCGCACATCAGCACGCCGGGCAGCGTGGGCCGGCCGGGAAAATGCCCCGAGAAGAACCACTCGTCGCCGGCGAGACGCCACCGCCCCCGGGCGGATTCACCCGGCACGATCTCGTCGATGTCGTCGACGAAAAGGAATGGCGGGCGATGGGGAAGGAGATCCTCGGGACGCACGACGCGATGCTAGGACACCGTGTCGATCGCAGCACGAACCTCGGCGACATAGTCACCCACTGCGTCGGGGCCGCTTTCCATCATGCGCCGCATCATCGATGCACCCTGAATCACCCCATCGGCCACGGCACAGGCCTGTGCTGCTTGCTCCGCATTCGACACGCCCACACCAACCAACACCGGCAACTCTGTGAGGGGTCGCAGACGGCTCGCCAGTTCGGTGGCTGTGGCTGCCAGGGATGCACGCTCTCCGGTGACGCCCAGCAGACCCACCGAGTAGACGAAACCGCGCGCGCGAGCGACCACCCGAGACAGGCGGTCGTCGTCAGCGGTGGGGGCTGCGAGCATCACGGTGGCCACACCGGCCGCGTCGGCCGCATCACACCACTCCCCTGATTCCTCCAACGGAAGATCGGGCAGGATGCAACCGGTCACCCCAACAGCAGCAAGCCGTTGAGCGAACCGGGTCGGACCATCGTGATGCACCAGGTTGTAGTAGGTCATCACTGCAAGAGGAACGTCAACGTCGAGATGCGGGACTTCTTCGATGACCGACTGCGGTGTTGCACCCGCATCTAACGCGGCCTGCGAGGCCCGCTGAATAACCGGGCCGTCCATCACCGGGTCGGAGAATGGCACGCCGATCTCGATGGCGTCGGCACCGTTGGCGGCACAGGCCCGAATGGCCTCTTGCCATCCGGGATACCCACCGGTGATGTACGGCACAAGCAGATGTCGGCCGGCCGCTCGACGCTCGGCGAGCGACGAGGCAAGATCGAACGTCATCAGAGGCGATCCGCCATGACATCCATCATCTGGCCGACGTCTTTATCACCTCGGCCGGACATATTGATCAGGACCGTGGCGCCCTGCATCGATGGTGCCTCGCGTACCAGCCACGCAATCGCGTGGGCGGGTTCGAGCGCCGGGATGATGCCCTCAGTGCGGCTCAGCAGCGCAAATGCATCGATGACTTCGGCATCGGTGACGTTCGGGTATTCGGCTCGTCCGATGGAGGCCAGATGGGAATGCTCTGGGCCGACACCGGGATAGTCGAGGCCGGCGGAAATCGAGTGCGCTTCTTCGACCTGGCCATACTCGTCTTGCATCAGGTAGCTGCGCATGCCGTGCACCACTCCGGGCACACCTCGAGCGACCGCCGCGCCACCGGCTGGCTCGACCCCGACCAGACGGCTCCGCGTGTCGACAAAACCGGAGAAGATGCCGATGGCATTCGACCCGCCACCCACGCAGGCTGCCACAACATCGGGAACATCACCCAAGAGGTCGATGCATTGGCTGTATGACTCATCGCCGATGACCCGGTGGAACTGTCGCACCATGAATGGGTACGGATGCGGGCCCATCACCGAGCCCAGGCAGTAGTGGGTGTTGCCCACAGTGCCCACCCAGTCACGCATGGCTTCGTTGACGGCGTCTTTCAGAGTACGGCTGCCGCTGTGCACCGCTTCGACTTCGGCGCCGAGAAGGCGCATACGAAACACGTTGAGTGCCTGGCGTTCCACATCGACCGCGCCCATGTACACCTTGCACTCCATGCCGAGCAGTGCTGCCGCTGTCGCGGATGCGACCCCGTGCTGACCAGCACCGGTTTCAGCGACCAGACGGGTCTTGCCCATGCGGCGCGCCAAAAAGGCCTGACCCAGCACATTGTTGATCTTGTGGGACCCGGTGTGGTTCAGATCTTCACGCTTCAACAGCACCCGCAGACCAAGTTCCGCACCGAGTCGATGACATTCGGTGATCGGTGATGGCCGACCGGCGTAGTCGCGCAGCATTGCATCAAGTTCGTTGCGCCACACCGGGTCGGCCCAGGCCTCATCAAACCCGCGCGCGAGTTCTTCACATGCCGGCACCAGAGTCTCGGGAACGAAACGTCCTCCGAACTCGCCGAACCGACCCGTTGGGTCGGGTGCCGACATGTTGCTGACGGTCTCGGGGGTGATCGTCATTCGTCCTCCCAGTCATAGGGCAGTTCATCAGCCCCGAGGTAGGGCCGCGGAGATGCTGCTCGTGCGTTCTGAATGAATCTTCTCACCTTCGACGCGTCCTTGCGACCCGGAGCCTCTTCAACTGCGCTCGACACGTCGACACCCCACGGCTCGACCGTTGAGACCGCATCGCCAACGTTGTCCGGCGTGAGCCCACCGGCAAGGATCAGGCGCACGCCGGAGGGGACATCGGCGGTGACATGCCAGTCAAACACCTTGCCGCTTCCCGGCGACGGCGCGTCGACGAGCACCAAATCGGTATGGAATCGGTTTGCGGCGACCAAATGGGGCGAATCAGCCCCGAACGCCTTAATGACATATCGCACACCATGCGCCGGGCCATTGGCCACAACCTCTGCCACCTGCTCAGGGGTTTCCGAACCGTGTAGTTGCACGGCGCGCACCCCGGCTTGATCGGCGATATCGAGCAGGCGACCGGGCAATTCGTCACGGAAGACCCCCACGGTCAGGGTTTCGGCCGGCAGGCGACGCGTGATGTCATAGACGCGACGCGGCGCAACCTGCCGAGGTGAGGGCGCGAAAATAAACCCGACCGCGTCGGCTCCCATCGCGACGGCGAGCAAGGCATCGTCTTCGCTCGTGATACCGCAGATCTTGACGAACACGGTCTGAAACTACCCGGCCACACCCGTGCCCCGTCGGCATCGTCGATGTCAGGCGTGCACCAACGCGGCAACCGCTGCCGCCGGGTCTCCAGAGGTCACCAACGACTCCCCGACCAGGACCGCGTGATACCCAGCGGTGCGCAACGCTGCAGCATCGTCCGGCCCCCGGATACCCGACTCGGCAACCCGCACAACGTCGGGTGGCATTGCCGCTCCCATCCGCAGCGCGCGGGCATGATCCACCTCAAAGGTCACCAAGTCGCGTTGGTTCACACCGATGAGCGTCGCACCGACACCGAGCGCGATGTCGAGTTCGGCTTCATCGTGCACTTCGACCAACACATCGAGGCCGATCGAGGTGGCTGCACCATGCAATTGCGCGAGCTCATCCGCCGCTAAAGCCGCCGCGATCAACAGCACACAGTCGGCGCCCATCAACGCAGCATCGGCGATATCGGCCAGGCACACCGTGAAGTCCTTGCGGAGCACTGGTAGCGGGACCGCCCCGCGGGCCGCGCGGAGATCGTCGGCGGAGCCGCCAAAGAAATTCTCATCGGTCAACACCGACAGGCATGCGGCGCCACCAGTGGCGTACTGGGTGGCGAGCACCGCCGGGTCGAGCCCAGCGAACAAATCGCCTTTCGACGGTGATCGCCGCTTGACCTCAGAGATCACAGCCAAACGGTTCCCGACGACGGCATCGGTAAGCGCCCGCGCAAAGCCACGCGGCGCAGCGACCGCGTGGGCCTCGGCCAACAGGGCGTCGACGTCACGGTGATCAGCCGCGGCCGCGGCCCGGTGCGCGTCGAGGATGCGGTCGAGGTAGGTGCCCATCGGATCAGAATCCGAGGCGCTGTGACACCGTGGCGATGAGGTCGGCAATCGGTACCCGCACCTGCTCCATCGTGTCGCGGTCGCGCACGGTCACCGCGTCATCCTCGAGGGAGTCGAAATCGACGGTGACGCACAACGGCGTGCCGATCTCGTCTTGGCGGCGGTACCGGCGTCCAATTGCCTGGGTCTCGTCGTAGTCGACCATGTAACGCTCGGCGAGCAACGCGCGTACCTTCTGCGCCAGCGGCACGAGTGTCTCTTTTTTGGACAGCGGAAGCACTGCCACCTTGTACGGCGCGAGACGCGGGTGCAACCGCAGTACGGTGCGTTCCTCGTCGTTCACCGTCTCGGTGTCGTATGCCGCGAGAAGGAACGCTGCCATCGTGCGCGTCGCGCCAGCTGCGGGTTCGATGACATGCGGCACGTAGCGTTCGTTCGCTGCCTGATCGAAGAAGTCGAGGCGTTCGCCGGAATGCTGCGAGTGCTGGGTGAGGTCGTAATCGGTGCGCTGAGCGATGCCCTCAAGCTCATCCCACCCCCATGGGAACAAGAACTCCACATCGGCGGTGCCGGTCGAATAGTGCGACAATTCATCGTCGTCGTGGGCCCTCAGCCGCAACATGTCGGCAGGAATGCCGAGATCGCGATACCACTCCAACCGATGCTGGCACCAGTACTCGTACCAGCCGGGGCCGTCCGCCGGGGGAACGAAGAACTCGAGTTCCATCTGTTCGAACTCGCGCGTTCGAAAAATCCAGTTCTGCGGGGTGATCTCATTACGAAACGACTTGCCGACCTGAGCAATTCCGAATGGCGGCTTTTTCCGGCTGGTCTGCAGAACATTCGCAAAGTTGGTGAACATGCCCTGGGCCGTCTCGGGGCGCAGATACGCATCAGCACCTGCATCCGCAACCGGCCCAGCCTGAGTTTTGAACATCAAATTGAACTGACGGGCCTCGGTGAACGACCCTCGAGTGCCACAGGAGGGGCACACATCAGGGTCGTCCAGCTTGTCCTGCCGGTGACGCGTCTTGCACTGGGTGCAGTCGACGAGTGGATCCGTGAAGTTCGCGAGATGGCCCGACGCTTCCCAGACCTGTGGCGGGCCGAGAATTGCTGCATCGATCAGCACAACATCATCGCGTTGCTGCACCATCGCGCGCACCCAGGCGTCTTTCACGTTGCGCAACAGCAATGAGCCGAGTGGACCGAAGTCATACGTCGAACGGAAACCGCCATAGATCTCCGCGGACGGATACACGAACCCGCGGCGTTTGCAGAGGTTGACAATCTGATCGAGCTCGGTAGCCGGCATGGTCCACAGGTTACGAGCACAAGTTCAGGAGCGACCCGATCGCCACCGCACCCTCATACCTATCCCCTGCCCTCGAAAGCCGAGCTCGCCTTGAGGCGCCGCTCAATGTGGTGTTCCATCGCTCGGGTGGCAAGAGCTGCGACCTCATGTGTTGCTGAGGTTGCGTCAGCATCGAGGGCGGCACGAAGCCGACCGCCGAGAATGTCGCGCATAATCGCCAAGGCATCAGCCGACACGGCCACCCCGCTTCGGCAGTTCCGGCACAGCGTGCCGCCTTCATCGAGATCGAAGGCCACCAACTGCACCTCATCGGTCGTCGCGCCACAGCGCACGCACCCGTCGAGCACCGGCTCGAGACCCGCAGCCGACAACAGTTTCCAGTAAAACGCCGGAATGTTGAGTACCGCTGGGCGCTCGGCGATGGTGCGCAGCACACCGACCAACATGGCAAACAGACGGGGGTCGGGTTCGCGTTCGAGACTCAGCTGGTCAGCAGCCTCCACCGCTGCCATGCCTTGGGCCGCACGGTCAAGATCGCCAAGCAGCGCCGCCAGCGGGTCGACCGACTCCGCCTGGGACACGATGTCGAGGTTGCGACCACGGCGCAACAGAACCTGCACGTGGCTCATCGGCTCCAGCCGCGCACCGAATTTCGAGCGTGTGCGACGCACCCCTTTTGCAACCGCACGGACTTTGCCGTGGCGTTCGGTGAGCAACACCACGATTCGATCCGATTCCGCTAGTCGGTAGGTGCGCAGCACCACCGCCTCATCGCGATACAGCTCGCTCACGCGTCGAGACCGCCGAAGCGACGCCGACGGCCGGCGAACTCGGCGAGGGCCACCTCGATGTCGTCAGCAGACAACTCTTGCCACCCGGTTGACCGAAAGACCAACTCGCTGTAGGCCAGTTCCCACACCAATGACGGGGGGAGGCGATCGTCGGACCCGAGGATGAGCACCAGGTCAGGCTCGCAGTCGGCAGGCTCGTAGAGGCTGGCCGCGACCGACGCTTCGTTGACCGGCCCCTCGCCGATCCGTCGCATCGCCGCAGCGAAACTCTCCCGGCCATCGCTGATCGGGTCGACGATCACCGTCGATAGCGACCCTGATGCAACCCGGCGGGTGTCCCTGGTCGCCTCGCCGGTGCGGGGCCGCAGGGTGAGCCACACGATCCCGTTGCGTTCACACACGGCGAGAAGGTCGTCGACACGTTCCTGCCAAGCGTCAACATCGAGATCGACCCACTCCCCGACCGTGCCGGCGACCACGAGCACATGGCGAATATCAGGATGCACCCACGGAGTTGCGATCGAGCCAGAGATATCGCTCACCCCTCCATCGTGCCACGGCCAGCGGGACCCATGGGGTCTACTGCGCTCTCGCCCTAACACTCCGCGATGCGCCACCGCCGTCATGCGCTGTCGCTAACGTCGGCGGCGTGGCAAGCAGCGGCAAGCTCCATGTGGCATGCATCATGGACGGCAACGGTCGATGGGCAAACCGGCGCGGCCTGGAGCGCACCGAGGGCCACTCCGCTGGAGAGGAGAACTTGGCCAGGGTGGTGCGGGCCGCGGTGGCACGCGACATCGGCTGGCTGACCGTGTTCGGATTCTCGACAGAGAACTGGATCCGGCCCCGTGCAGAGGTACGCCACATTCTTGGCCTCCACGAGAAGTTGTTCGGCCGGGTGGCTGAATTGAATGAAAACAATGTCCGGATCCGCTGGATCGGGCGGCCCTTCGATGCACCCGAAGCTCGCACCCCACGATATGTGCAGCGCGCAATTCGCCGCGCAATTGCCGACACCGCCGAGAACACCGGCATGGTGCTCACCGTCGCCTTCGACTACGGGGGGCGCGCAGAGTTGATGGATGCCGTGCGTGCTGCGCGGGCCGACGACGGACAAGTGACACCCGAGGGCATTCAGCGGCATCTCTACGATCCCGACCTGCCGCCGGTGGACGTGCTCGTGCGCACCAGCGGCGAGCGGCGGGTGTCGAACTTCATGCTGTGGCAAAGCGCTGGTGCGGCCATCCACTTTGCCGATGCCCCGTGGCCCGACTACTCACCAGCCGACCTCGATGCGGCCATCGCACTGGTGCGATGACCGACCGCGACTCAGTTCTGTCCGCCCTCGACGCGGTGACCGCGTCGATCGATGGCGCAGAGCACCGCGCTGGCCAGCGCGAAATGGCCGAACTTGTTGCCACCGCTATTGCCCGTCGTCGACACCTAGTGGTGCAAGCCGGCACCGGCACCGGCAAGACACTCGCCTACGTCGTGCCGGCGGTTATGAGCGGTGTGACGACCGTTGTCGCCACCGCGACAAAGGCGCTGCAGGATCAGTTGGCCACCAAAGACCTTCCCCTTGTCGCTGCCACCTTGGACAGCATTCGTCCTGAACCGATGCGGTGGGCGGTATTGAAGGGGAGGTCGAACTATCTGTGTCGTCAGCGCCTCGACGAGCACACCGCTGGCGATCAAGCCACCATCGACGGTGTCGATACCAGCGCCGACCAGATCGGGCGCATATCGGCGTGGGCAGATACCACCGACAGCGGCGATCTTGCCGATCTCGACTGGAACGTGGATGCTGCGGTCCGCGATGCCGTCACGGTTGGGCCCGACGAGTGCCCGGGGGCGCATCGTTGCCCACGTGGAGACGACTGCTTTGCCGAACGCGCGCGCGACCGGGCGGCGGGCGCCGAGGTCATCGTCGTCAACACCCATCTATATGGCCTCGACATTGCAGCCGACGGCCAGATACTTCCCGACCATGAGCTCGTGGTGTTCGATGAGGCCCACGTGGTCGAAGACATCATGAGCGACACCGTCGGCATCCAGTTGGCCCCGGGGAGGTTCGTCGCGGTCGCAGCAGCGGTGCGCGCTGTCATTGCCGACAACGCCCTCGATCGTGGCCTGCTCAGCGTGGTAGCCGACCTGTCCGCGGTGCTCGATAGCACCCCATCCGAACGTCTGAGCACGCCACTACCCGATCACATCAGCGAGGTCCTCGCCACTGCCCGTGGCACCTTGACCCGCGCCGGGGAGGCCATCGACCAGATCCGCTCTGACGACGTCGGCGTGCAACAAAAGCGTCTACGCGCTCAGGTGATGCTGCTGCGCAGTATCGACATGATCGATATTGCATTAACCGCGGGCGAGAATCGCGTGGCGTTCATCGCCGGTGCTCCCGGTGCCCGTCGCCTCGAGATCGCTCCCCTTGATGTCGGCCCGACACTGCGCACCGGGGTGTGGGAACGCCGCACCGCCGTTCTCACGTCAGCGACCGTGCCCGCCAATCTGACTACGCGGATCGGCCTCACCGCCACGGTACTGGGCGACAATGACACCAGCACCCGTGTCGACGCCGCCGATGTTGGCAGTCCATTCGACTATGGCGAGCAGGCCTTGCTGTATTGCGCCATGCATCTGCCGCCTCCGAATGCCGACAATTTCCGTTCAGCCAGCCATAACGAAATGGCCGACTTGATCACCGCAGCCGGCGGACGAACGCTCGCACTGTTCACCTCATGGGCGGCGATGGACGCAGCAGCCGATGCACTGCGTGACCGCATCGAGGTCCCCCTACTGACCCAACGAGACCTGCCCAAGGCGGCCCTCCTGCGCCGCTTTGCAGACGATGAGGGCACCACCTTGCTCGCCACTGCCGGCCTGTTCCAGGGAGTGGACGTCCCCGGTCGTACATTGTCTCTGGTCATCATCGATCGGATCCCCTTCCCCCGCCCAGATGACCCATTGCTGGGTGCGCGCCGCGACCTACTTGGGCCAAGTGCATTCCGTGAGATCGATCTTCCTCGGGCCGCCACAATGTTGGCCCAGGCCACCGGACGCCTCATCCGCTCCGCGGATGACCGGGGGGTCGTGGCTGTGCTCGACCGCCGTCTCGGCGCCGCCAAATATCGCTGGGACATCATCTCGGCGCTGCCTCCTATGCGCCGCACTCGCGACCCCGACGAGGTGCTGGCCACATTGGCCAACATCTCATCAAGTGCCTAACCGGACTTCATTGTCGGCATCTGGGTCGCACAGGGGCGCGCTACGGTCACGGCATGGATGACGAGGTAGTCCACGTCAATGTCAACGAACGAGGGATCGCCACGATCACGCTCGATTCCCCGCACAACCGCAACGCGTTATCGCGCGCCCTGCTCAGCCAACTACACGCAGCATTGGACACCGCCGAGACCGCTGATGCGCGTGCCATTGTCCTCGACCACGACGGGCCGGCCTTCTGCGCTGGTGCAGATCTGAAAGAACGCTCGTCCGGTCCGGCCGATTCCGGCCCGATGGTTGACGCTCTCACCCGGTTGATGGATACACCTCGACCAACCATCGCTGTCGTCCGTGGCGCAGTTCGCGCAGGCGGCATCGGCCTCATGGCATCGTGCGACCTCGTCGTCATGCATTCCTCGGTCACCATCGCGCTGACCGAGGTGCGCATCGGCGTCGCCGCCGCAATCATCTCGGTACCGATCCTGCGACGGGTCGCCCCGGGACGAATTGCGACGGCCATGCTCACCGGCGAGGTCTTCGACGCGGCCACCGCACGTGATATCGGCTTGGTCACCCACGTGACCGACGACGTCGACGCCAGTGTGGCGTCGCTGTGCGAGGGCGTTCTCGCCGGAGCGCCGGCAGCCATTGCGGCAACGAAATCAATGTTGGCGCGCGTGCCGACATTGGATCGCGACACGGCATTTGCTGAGATGCGCACCCTCAGCGAGTCGCTATTTTCTGGACCCGATGCCACCGAAGGCATGGCGTCATTCGTGGAACGTCGACGACCGTCGTGGGACACCCGGCGCGACTGAGCGCGTCCCCGCGCGCGGTTAACGATCGAGCAACCGGTAGCCGAGACCCCGAGCGGTCACGATGAGCTGTGGGTCATCGGGCACTGCTTCGACCTTCACCCGCAGCCGTCGCACATGAGCGTCGACGAGACGTGAATCACCGAGATAGTCGTAGCCCCACACCCGTTCGAGAAGCTGGTCCCGGCTGAGGACAGCGCCGGGATGATCGGCGAACTCGCACAGCAGTCGATACTCAGTTTTCGTCAGCGACAGTTCTACGCCATCTTTCAACACCAGCTGCTGATCGCGTCGCACCTCGAGCGGGCCGATTTTCTGCACTCCATCTGTTGCATCAGCGACACCTGATAGTTGCACCCGACGCAGCAATGCCGACATCCGCGCGGCCAACTCTCTTGGGACGACAGGCTTCGTCACATAGTCGTCGGCACCGGCTTCGAGCCCGGCCACCAAATCGGCGGTTGCGGTCTGGGCGGTGACGATGATGATCGGCACCGACGATGTGGACCGCATCGCCCGGCACACCTCAAGCCCCGACACCCCCGGAAGGCCGAGGTCGACCAAGACGATGTCAGGTTGACGTGCGCCAAAGGCCACCAGCCCGGCTGCGCCATCGGCGGCCTCCACCACGTCATATCCCTCGTCCTCCAACGCGAGGCGCAAGGCGAGGCGAATTGCATCGTCATCTTCGATGAACAGCACAGTGTGCATCGCCACGATTCTGCCATCCGGCCACCGCCCCGTTGGCAGCAGCACGACACAACGCTGATGAACTGTTACACAAAACGCACATAGTGGGCACGGCCACGTCATATACCCCGGTCACGATGACACCTGTTCACGCTGCCCCGGTGAGGTGCCTTCCTCCCCCTGGCGCCTCACCGGCAGCGGTGGACAACATGACCTCAGAACCCACCACACGCACGGGTCATCCGATGGTCAGCCCCCACGCCGTCCGATCCCGGGCGGCGTGATGCGCTACAACATCTGCCATGGGTCCGCTGCGATCACCACGCCTCACGACCCGCGTGGCGTTGTTTTTCGGCCTGATTGCACTCCTTGCCGGACTTGGCCTGACCACGGCGACATATTCGATTGCCCGAGACTCCTTGCTCGATCAGCGCGAATCGGCTGCACGTTCCGATGCCTTCGACCGGGCTCTCGCCCTTCGCGACGCGTTTGAGCAGTCCAACGTGTCGGAAACATTCTTGAACCTCGACATCGAACCAGGTGGCTTCGCAGTGCTCACCCGCCCCGAAATTGCCTATCTCGTGCAGTATCCAGTTGAGACCTTTCCCGACGCCCTCCGTGCATCCGTTGAGCGAGGACAGTCGGGGCGTCAACAATTCGAATACGACGGCGAGTTGTACCTCGGCATTGGCATTCACATCGCCCAGTACGACACCGACTATCTCGAAGCGTTCCCGCTGGAGGAAACGGAGCGCACCCTGCGCGTGATCGTGATCTCACTGTTGATCGGATCAGCGCTTGCGGCCCTCTTCGCCACCTTCTTCGGATTCACGACGAGCCGCGGCCTGCTGCGACCACTGACCCGTGTGGCCGATGCTGCCGGCGAGATCGCCGAAGGTGCACTCGACGCACGTCTGGAACCCGCCGACGATCCAGAGCTCGATCGATTGGTGCAATCGTTCAACGACATGGCGGACGCGGTGCAGACACGGATCGAACGCGAGGCCCGATTCTCATCCGATGTCAGCCACGAACTGCGCACCCCGATCACCGCAATGACCGCAGCTGCAGAAGTGTTGGATGCCCGCCGAGCAGACCTGCCAGAACGCACCCGTCAAGCCCTTGATGTCTTGGTAGAACAGGTACGGCGATTCGATTCGATGGTGGTCGACCTCCTCGAACTCTCGCGCCTGGAGGCTGCCGTCGAGACCGACGACCTCGACGAGTTCGATCTGGTCGATTGGCTCGGTCGCGCAGTGCAGCGTGCCCAAGGGGACCACGCCGTCACCGTCCACAGCGACCTTGGACCGCGTGTGCCGGTGCGTGTCGATCGGGTGCGTCTGGAACGTATTGTCGGCAACTTGTTGCACAACGCGCAGGTGCACGCCGGCGGCGCCATCGCTGTGCGTATCACCGCCGGAGCAACCCCAGCGCACGTCGGCATCGTCATCGACGATGCCGGGCCCGGTGTGGCCCCACATGAACGCGAACGGATCTTCGAGCGCTTTGCGCGGGGCAGCGCGGCACGTCATCGCATCGGCACTGGGCTTGGTCTTGCACTCGTTGCCGAGCACACCGCGGCGATTGGGGGCAAGGTCTCGGCCACCGATCGCCCCGGTGGTGGCGCGCGCTTCATCGTCGAACTGCCGATCCGCACCGGGAGATCACAATGAGCCCACGCCTACGACACCGGCGTGTGGCTGCAGTCGCAGTGATCGCAATTGTCGTGGCCGGCGCATGTGGTCTGCCTGTTGACGAACGTGTGCAGCCTTTCGATGATGTGCCGTTCGACCTGACGGCCACGTCCACGACGACCACGACCACGCTGCCACCGCCTGAACCTGCTGCCACCACAACGGTGCCCCCTGCGGAGCTGATCACAACGACCACGCTGGTGCGCACCGAACCCACGGACATCTTCTTCGTTCTGCGTGGCTCCGGCGAACTACAACGGGTGACAGTGTCGCTGCCGGCGCCGGTGTCGCGGCAGTTGCTGATCAACCAACTCGAATCGGTGCCCGATGGCACCGGCGACACCCTGCGCACCTCGGTGGCATCAGGCCTGCTTCGCGACTTCACCGTCGACCGTGGCGTGGCGAGCGTGGAGTTATCGTCGGCGGCGTTGAACCGCCTCTCCAGCCTTCAACAACGGCGCGCCATCGCCCAGGTGGTTCTGACTCTGAGCTTGTTCACCACGCCCGAGGGCGGTATCGGACAGGTGATCCTGAACGCTGACGGTGAGCCACTGTCGGTGTTCGTGCCATCGCGGGGCGCCTCGAGCGAACCCGGGGAAGCGCTTGCCTACAGCGACTTCGCAGTTCTCATCTCGGGCACACCTCCGACAACGACCACTTCACCGCCACCGGTGACCTCACCCACGGTGCCTGACTCCACCGCAGCACCGACCACCACCGCCGACATCAGCACCACGACCGAGACGAGTACCCCGCGCCCGCCCGACAGCACCACCACCGCAACCTCGCCGACGGCAACAACATCGACAACGCTGCCGCCCGGCACGGCAGATACCGAGTGAATCCCTCACGCTGCTGGTAACGACCGCCGGTGATTCCGGCCCCGATCAGTAACCGAGTCGTTCGACTCGATCGGGGCGTCGCTGCCAATCGCGGTCGACCTTCACCCGTAGTTCGAGGTGTGCCCCCGGGGCCATCTGTTGACGCACCGCGGTGCCCACCTTCTTGAGCACCGCACCACCTCTCCCGATCACCATGGGCTTTTGCGACTCGCGTTCGACGATGATCTCGCACCGAACACGCGGCCACTCCCATTCGGTCACTCGCGTCGCAATCGAGTACGGAATTTCATCGCCGAAGATTGCCAGCAGTTGTTCACGAACCAACTCGGCAACCCACTGGTCCGGGGCGATGTCGTGTACCGCATCGGAGGGGAATAACCGCGGGCCCTCAGGCAACATCGCCTCCAGTACCGCCACGAATTCGGCAACACCATCGCCGGTGCGCGCCGACACCGGCACATAGGCCACCGCATCGAGTTCGGATACGGCCTGCAACTGGGCAAGGGTGCGCGCCGCATCGACTCGATCGATTTTGTTCACCGCGACCACGAGGCGACTGGAGTCGAGCCGTGCCGCCACCCACCGATCACCTCCGCCGAAGGGCGCGGTGGCATCGATGACCAAGCAGTGAACATCAACGTCGTCCGATGACGACAATGCGGTCGCATTCACCCGTTCACCAAGGGCAGTGACCGGCTTATGCAGGCCCGGCGTATCGACGAAGACGATCTGGTTCTTCGCGGTGTCGCGCACCCCCATCACCCGATGCCGCGTCGTCTGCGGCTTGTCCGACACGATGCTGACCTTGCGCTCGCAGGCCGCGTTCACCAGCGACGACTTGCCGACATTCGGGCGGCCGAGCATGGCGACCAGCCCACAGCGAACGCCATCGTGACCAGAGCCGTTGTCCTCGTCGCTGGGGTTTGCGGTGTCCACCACCCGAGTCTGCCACCATGAACGGCTGCTCCGATGGCCGATGGCACCGCGCGATCTGAAATGCTGCGCTCATGAGCAAGCGCATCATCAACGGAGCAGACGAGTTGAAGTCACTGGTGGGTGAACACCTGGGGTACAGCCCCTGGGTCGACATCACCCAGGAGCAGGTGAACATGTTCGCCGAGGCCACCGGAGACCATCAATGGATCCACGTCGACGTCGAACGCGCCACCGCCGGCCCGTTCGGCGCGCCGATCGCGCATGGCTATCTCACCCTGTCGCTCGGGCCGATGCTCTACCCGCAGGTCGTCGAAATCCGTGGCTTCACGATGGGCGTCAACTACGGCACGAACAAGGTGCGATTCATGTCGCCCGTCCCGGTGGGTTCGCGTCTGCGTCTCGGCGTCAAGATTCTTGACGTGGCCGATATCGCCGGCGGCGTGCAGAACACACTTGAATTCACCTTCGAGGTGGAAGGGGCCGCAAAGCCCAGCTGTGTCGCCGAAGTGGTGTTCCGTAGCTACGAGTGAGGCAGCCGCGACCCGCTCACAGCGGGAGATCGCCGGTGGCGCGACGCGTTGAGCCGTCGTCGTTGTAGGCGGCGATGGTGCGCTGCGCGATCCGCATCTGATGAATCTCGTCGGCTCCGTCGGCGAAGCGTGCCCAACGCGCCTGCTGCAGCATGTGCGCCAGCGGGGTATCGGTCGAATACCCCAGCGCCCCATGTACCTGAATCGCGCGGTCGATGATTCTCCAGAGGCTGTTTGCCACAAAGTGTTTCGCCATCGATACCACCGCGGTGAAATCCATGCCCTGTTCGATCTGGTAGGCGGCGTGCAGCACCATCAGCTTGCACTGATACAGCTCGACGGCTGAGTCCGAAATCAGCCACTGGATGCCCTGCTTCTCGGCGAGCAGGGACCCGTGGGAGTACCGCTCCATGGCGCGTGCCACCATCATGTCGAGAGCGGTCTCGGCCTGGCCGATCCAGCGCATGCAATGTGCCAGTCGGGCCGGCCCCAATCGATACTGACCGAGGAGATGGCCCTGACCCCGGCCGCCCAGCATGTTGGCGGCCGGCACCCGAAGGTCCTCCAGAACGATCTCGCAATGGTTGTGGCCACCCGACATCGTGGTGATGTCGCGCACATTCGACCACCCCTGAGTGGGCAGGTCGACGATGAAACAACTATTCGCGGCCTGGGGAATCTCGGGGTCCTCCTCGGTGCGTGCGACCAGAAGCGCGAACTGTGCCCCACGGGCGCCCGAGATGAACCACTTATGCCCATTGATCACCCATTCGTCACCATCGGGATACGCAAAGGTGCGAATCAACGTCGGATCCGAACCGGCCACTTCGGGTTCGGTCATGGCGAAGCATGATCTGGCCGAGCCCTCGCACAGCGGTCGCAGATACTTCTCCTTCTGCTCATCTGTCCCCCAGTGCAGCAACGTGTGCTGATTGCCCTCATCGGGCGCTTGAGCATTAATCACAAATGGCCCGATGGGCACTTTGGCTGCTTCGGCTGACACCGCCGCCATCGCAGTTGGGCCAAGGCCCATACCGCCCCACTCAGCGGGCATATGCGGCAACCACAGGCCACGCTCCTCGCGGGCCTCGGCGCGCAGTCGCACAATGCAGTCCACCACCTGACGGCGCTCACTCTGATCGACGCTGTCCCACTCGGGACGCACACGTTCATCCATGAACGCCCGGACACGCTCGCGTACATCGTCCACTTCGGGTGGAAAGGTGAAATCGATCATTCGCCGAGTCTGTCGGGTGGCCGATGCGCGCCGCGAGCCGGGTTCACCTAGCCTCTGGCGCGTGCCAGCCGAGCAGCAGCCATGGGATCGCGATCAACTCCCCCAGGGGGACGAGAAAAAGCAGGCGGTCCGCGCCATGTTTGACGCGATCGCGCCCCGCTACGACCTGGTGAACCGCATCATGACGTTCCGCCTCGACACGCGCTGGCGACGCCGAGCTGTCCGCGAACTTGCCTTAGCTAGAGGCTCTACCGTGCTGGACCTAGCCAGCGGCACCGGCGATTTGTGCATCGACCTGGCTCGTGGCGGACTCACGCCGGTGTCTGTTGACCTCAGTTTCGGAATGTTGAGCGCAGACCGCTCGGGCGCACCGCGAGTGCAGGCCGACATCTTGAGGCTGCCGGTGGGCGACGGAACGGTCGACGGGGTGACCTGCGGTTTTGCACTCCGCAACCTGGTGGACCTGCCCGAATTTTTCACCGAACTTGCCCGGGTGGTGCGCCCCGGAGGACGTATTGCCCTCCTCGATGTCGGGGTGCCCTCCAACCGGTTCATCGCGTGGGGCAACAGCATTTATTTCGGGCGCATCGTGCCGCGTATCGGCGGCCTGCTCTCCGACCCTGGGGCCTACCGCTACCTGCCACGCAGCGTGAGCTACCTGCCCGAGCGTGACGAACTCACGGCCATGTTGCGCGACGCCCGATTTGGCGATGCCACCCACCACCAGTTGAGCGGTGGACTCACCCAGCTACTCGTCGGAACACGCGACCGGTGACCACCTCAGCTGCTCGACTGATCTCGACGACGTTCGATCTCGCCGATCACCCGCTCGGCGCCGCATCACTTGTGGACATCGCTGCTGGCGACGGACTCCTCTTCGCCACGCCAGATCATGGGCTGGCCGCCTGGGGTGCAACGGCCACCACCACGGTGATCGCGGCACACGACACACTCGCCGGCACTGACGGTGTCGCGATCGGCGCAATCGGCTTCCGGCCCGCTGATGATCAGCTGACGATTCCTGAGGTGACGGTGCGCAGCGATTCCGAAGGGCATCGCTCGCTCATCGTCGTGCGGGCCCACAATGACCCGCGTGGATTACCAACCACCATCGATGAGGCCATCGATGGTCGAGGTATTGCCAACGCTCCGAACCCAGCGACGAACGGCTACCGCATTCGTGCCATGGTCGACACCGAGAAGTACCTCGCCGCGGTGACGGCAGCGCGCGATGCGGTGCGCGCCGGTGATATCGACAAGGCCGTGATTGCGCGGCCGGTGGAGATCTCCACCGATGAGCCCATCGACGTCCACGCGGTTCTACGTCGACTCGAGACCACATTCGCCAACACGTACCGCTTCTCAGCGAATGGCTTCATCGGTGCCTCACCTGAATTGCTGGTCGAAGTTCGTGGTGACATCGTCCGGTCGCGTCCTCTGGCAGGAACGACTCGCACCACTGGTGACGACGCGCGAGATGCGGCTCTGGCCGCCGAGTTGCTCGCGAGCGAAAAAAATCGAGTGGAGCACCGTGCGGCCATGGAAATGGTGCGCGACACCTTGTTGCCACACTGCTCGTATCTCGACTGGACCCCCGAACCCGACATCGTGAAGGTGGCCAACGTGCAACATCTCGCGTCGTTCGCCGAGGGTCGCTTGTCATCGACTGACACCCGGGTGGGCGACCTCCTACTCGAACTGCAACCGACGCCCGCCGTGGGGGGCCATCCACGCGATGCAGCACTCGAACTCATCGAAGCCGTCGAGGGGTTCACTCGAGGCCTGTACGGCGGTGCCGTCGGATGGATCGACGCGGCGGGCGACGGTGTCTGGGCGGTGTCATTACGGTGTGCGGAACTCTCCGACGCCCGCCGTCGCGCCCGCGTGGTGGCCGGTGGCGGCATCGTGGCCGACAGCGAACCGCGGGCCGAACTGGCCGAGACCCAAGCCAAAATGCAGGCCATGCTCGCCGCTCTCGTACGACCTTGAGGTTTCACGCGAGGCGTTCGGCAACCGTGTCGACAATGCGTCGATGCACGTCAACGTTGCGTCGACGACTTGAACGCACCCGCGCCACCCAGGGTCCGCGACGCCCCAGTTGAGCCTCGAGGCCGGCACGGTCGGCGATGTCGACGGTGGGAATGTGATGGGCCGCTGCCAGGGCCAGCACGTCGGTTCCGTGCGGCGTGCCGAAGATCTGTTCGAACGCTCGGTCATCCAACTGCGACGCCTGCGGCAGGAACGAAAAGATGCCACCGCCGTCGTTGTCGACCACCACGATGCGCACGTCGGTGTTGCGCTGGGTCAGGGCAACGAGGGCATTGGCGTCGTGCACGAATGCCACATCGCCAATGAGCACCACCACCGGGTCGCCATCGAGAGCAAGACCAACAGCGGTGGACATCACGCCGTCGATTCCATTCGCCCCACGATTCGACCATGCCCTCGCGGCCGCACCACCGAACCATTCAAGGTCACGTACGGGCATCGACGATGACACGACAAGGCGACTGTCAGAACCAAGGTGGTCGGCCACCATTCGCGCCACGGTCGGTTCTGTGAGTTCAGGGCCGTTCAACAACCGGGAGATCGCATCTGCCGCGGTGGCCTCAGTCTGGACCCAGTCTGCACACCATTGCGGGTCGGCCGTTGGACGTTGCGCAGCGGCAGCGACCACCGCGGCGAGGCTGGCATGAGCGACGACATTGTGGTCAGGGTCGATGCGACCGGGCCCACCGACTTGCACCACTGGTGCTCCGCTGTCGCGGATCCAGGTCGCGACCACACGCGAGGCATGGGGACGGCCGATACGGATCACCGATGCAGGAGCGAGACGACTGGCGACCGCACTGACCCGCAGCACGGTGTCGGCATGGCGGACCACACGCTCATCACCGTGGAGACCTGCGAGCGGGTCGGCTAGCACCGGCCACCCCAACGACTCCGCGAGGGCCATGATGTCCGCCGGATCGCATCCGTGGCGGCCCCCGACCAGCACCACACCAGGCCCATCGGGCAACTCGGGCACTGGATCGCTCACCATCGTGGCCGCAACGATGTCGCCCACCTCATCCACAACGTCGTCGCCGTCGGGCACCGGCAACTCATCGGGGCGGCCAAGCAACGGTTCCCGGAAGGGCAGATTGAGGTGCACCGGCCCAGTGCGCGCCACCTTCCAAGCAGATCGTGCAAGTCGGCGCCACCCGGTTGGGTCGGCATCGGAGGGAACAGGAGCGTCATGGAACCACCGAACCGATCCCCCATAAAGGCCGATTTGGTCGATGGTCTGGGGTGCGCCGACACCGCGCAGTTCAGGGGGCCGGTCCGCTGTGCAGACCAGCATCGGCACATCACTCAGTCCGGCCTCGACCACCGCGGGCAGGAAATTCGCAGCGGCGGTGCCGCTGGTGCAGACCAATATGGCGGGAGTGCCATCGACCCCTGCGCCAAGGGCCATGAACGCCGCTGCGCGTTCGTCGTGGACGATCTCGACGGACACACGCCGGTCAGCGACGAGCGCCACCGCGAGTGGTGTGCTGCGTGATCCTGGTGCCACGATCGCGTGGCGCAGTCCTGCGCTCACCCATTCGTCAACCAAGGTGGCGCAGAAGGTGGCGGCAGCACTCGCAATGTTGTCGGCGCTCACCGGGCGAACAATACGAGAGCGATGCCACGACCGCACCACGGGCCCCAATCCACACTCACCACCGCTCGAGCGTCATCGGCATGGGGCCACGTGCCCTAGATTCGGCATATGAGCGATGCGCCGGCCCTGCAGGTGGAGATCTATTCCGATGTGATCTGCCCGTGGTGCTACATCGGTAAACGCCGATTCGAGGCGGCTCTCGCCGAAGTGGCCGCCGAGGGCATCGAGGTCACGACGACCTATCGGGCATTCCAGTTGGATCCGGGAGCTGACCCAGATCGTTCTGAACCGGCCGTGGCGGGGTATGCCCGAAAGTTCGGCGGTCCCGAACGCGCCGAGGCGATCATCGACCACGTATCCAACGTGGCTGCTGGCGATGGCCTCGAATTCAATATGAGGATTGCGCAGCGGGCGAATACGTTGCGCGCCCACCGCATGATTCGCCGTGCGGATGACCCCACGGTGCCGTATACCCAACATGACATGGTGGAGGCGTTGCTGTCGGCGTACTTCTGTGAGGGCCGCGACGTGGGTGATGTGGACACCTTGGCCTCTATCGCCGGCGCACTCGGCGACGACGCGGAGGTGGTTCGCGAGTTCTTGAATAGCGAGTCCCTCGCCGGCGATGTGGACACCGAGATCGCATCTGCGGGACAGCGTGGTGTGACGGCCGTGCCCACGTACATCATCAACGGCGAATGGTCGATTCCCGGCGCGCAGGACGCCGAGACCTTCTCCCGGGTCCTGCGACGACTTGCGGAACGCACAGGTGCCTGACGTCACGCTGATCGGCCTGCATGGTTTCACTCAGACGGGCCGTCATTGGCATGAGATCCTGGCGGCAGCACATGACCGCCTCTTGGCACGCGGCATCTCTGCGGTGTGGCGATGCCCCGATCTCCCGGGTCATGGCGCCGCAGCCGAACAGCCGTGTGCCCTCGATGACGCCGTTGACACTCTCTACGGCCTTGTCACCCCCGGCATTCCGACGGTGTGGGCCGGGTACTCGATGGGTGGCCGACATCTCCTCCATGTCGTCGCACAACAGCCCGAACTCGTGGACGCCATGGTGCTCATCTCCACAACTGCCGGCATCGACGACGCCGAGGCCCGGGCCGAGCGCCGTCGCCTCGATGAGCAACGGGCGCAGGAGGTGGAGGCGCTCGGTGTCGATGAATTTCTGTCCCGCTGGACCTCAATGGACATGTTCTCGACGATGGCAGCCGCACCAGATGACATGGCCGAACGGCAGCGCAACACCGTCACCGGGCTCGCGGCGAGCCTCCGCAATGCGGGTACCGGTGCCCAACAGCCACTGTGGTCGCACCTCGCCGGTCTCGATATCGACACGATCGTGCTGAGCGGTGATCTCGATACCAAATTCACCGCCATCGCAGAACGCCTGACCAACACATTCCCCCAGGCCGAACATCGACGAGTGGCGAACTGCGGTCATGCCCTGCTCGCCGAAGCACCTCGCGACATTGCCGACGCGCTCGTGGATATCACATGCCGGCGCCTCGGGTACCCGACGACCTAGGTCGGCAGCACTAGCCCAACCGTCAGCAACACCCCGTACACCGCCTGCAGCCTCCCGGTATCGCCCAGAACTGCAATGAGGTCGCGACCGGTTGCGCCACTGCGCACCACCCGCCACGGCCGCAACCCTGCGGTCATCGCAACAAGGGCAATGAGCGCGCCGGGACGGTCACGCGCCACGAGCACCACCGCGATCACAGCTGCTGCGATCAACCCTTCGTAGAGCCGTCGCGTCCCATCATCGCCAAGTCGTACCGCCAGGGTGTTCTTGCCTGCGGCTGTATCGGTGGGGATATCGCGCAGGTTGTTGACGACCAGAAGTGCACATGCCAGGGCACCCACCCCGCATCCCGCCACCACCGAACGAACATCAATCGTTTCGACCGCAGCAAACGTGGTGCCGGCGGTGGCCACTAGCCCGAAAAACACGAACACGAATACTTCGCCGAGGCCGATGTAGCCATATGGACGCGGCCCACCCGTGTACCCCCAGGCCGCAGCGATCGCGGCTACGCCAATCACAAGCAGCCACAACGACGTCGCGATCGCCAGCACGGCGCCAGCGAGAGCAGCAACACCCAGCGCCGCGACCGCCGCGCGACGTACCGCTACGGGGCTCGCCGCACCGGAGCCGACGAGGCGTAGTGGGCCGACACGATCGTCGTCGGTGCCGCGAACACCATCGCTGTAGTCGTTCGCGTAGTTCACGCCAACCTGCAATGCCAGGCTCACCACCGCCGCCAACGCCACTCGCCACCACACCACTCCATCGCGGGCGGGGTCCTGGTCGACAAGAGCAACCGCGCACGCCGCCCCGACAGCCACCGGGACGACAGCAGCCGGCAGGGTCCGCGGACGAGCACCGACGACCCACAGCCGAGCGCCTGACAAGGGTGAACTCATGGCCGCATCATTGACGACTGCGCAAATGAGCACAACTCCAGCCACGATGGAGGGGTGCGTGAACTTGTCGCGATCGACCTTCCGGGCGGACCGGACTTCGTCGATGCCCTCCAACGGGTGTGGGACGCCGGCGACGCTGCCTTCGTCATCGATCGTCGCCTCCCCGCCGCTGCGCGGACAGCACAACTCTCCGAGATCGCCCCGATGGCCGTGATCGACCAACACGGCCGCAGTCGCCTGCCCAACGGGCGCGGAGTCGATGACGGCGATGCACTTGTCGTGGCGACGAGCGGAAGCACCGGTACGCCACGCGGGGTGGTGCTCACCCATGACGCCGTCGCGGCCTCAGCAGATGCAACGTCGGCCCGTCTCGGCATCACCACCGACGACCATTGGTTCGCCTGCCTACCGCTTGCCCATGTGGGTGGCCTATCCGTGGTGACACGGGCGCTGCGGGCCGGCACCGGCCTCACCGTGGTCGACACGGTCGACACCGGTGTGATCGCTCACAGCACCGCCACGCGGATCTCGCTGGTGGCCACGGTGCTCGGCAGAGTCGACACCTCTCATTTCCGCACCGTGCTCATCGGCGGGGCGCGTGCACCCGAGCAGCGAGCATCCAATGTCGTCACCACCTACGGCATGACCGAGACCGGCAGCGGCGTGGTGTACGACGGTGTGCCTCTTGTCGGCGTCGAGGTCCGCGTCGTCGACGGTGAAATTCACCTGCGGTGCCCCATGCTCCTGCGGTGCTATCGCGACGGCTCTGACCCGCGTACGGTGGACGGCTGGTTCCCCACGGGCGATATCGGTGCGGTCGATGCCGACGGCCGGCTCCGGGTAGAGGGACGCGCCGGTGATGTGATCGTGACCGGGGGCGAGAAGGTGTGGCCCGAGCCGGTCGAAGCCGTACTCGTGGAACACCCTGCAATTCACGATGTCGTCGTCGTGGGGCTACCCGATGATGAGTGGGGGAACGTCGTGACCGCACTGGTCGTCAGCGGCGCTGTGCCACCCCTCGAGGAGGTCCGTGACCTGGTGAAGTCGCGCCTGCCTGCATGGTGTGCCCCGCACCGCCTGATCGCTATCGACAACGTGCCGCGCACAGCGTTGGGTAAACCTCGCCGTGCAGACGCTGTGGCACTCGCCTCACAGTACGGCTGATCGCCTCGTCAGAACGAGGCACCCCGCACTCCCGCGCCCCCATCGATCACATAAGTCTCTCCGGTGATCCACGCCGCGAGGTCCGACGCGAGGAAGGTCGCGAGATTCGCGATGTCGGAGGGGTCGCCGAGACGACCGAGTGGAAGTTCGGCCGCGAGTCGTTCGCCGAAGTTGTCCACGAGCACTTGCGCGAAGTCGGTCGTCACCAGGCCCGGCGCAATTCCAACGACTCGTGTCGGCCCGATCTCACCGGCAAGCTGTCGAGTGAGATGGATGAGGGCGGCTTTGGTCAGGTTGTACACACCGAGCGCGCTCTCGGTGCGCAGACCACCGACCGAGGCGACGTTGATGATGACACCGGGTTGCTCGGCGAAGGCGAAACGATGCGCGGCCGCGGACCACAGCAATGGTCCCCGCAGATTTACTTCGAAGGTCTTGTCCCATCGGGGCACATCCACCCCGAGGGTTGGCCCGTAGTACGGGTTGGTCGCCGCATTATTCACCAGGATGTCGAGCCGGCCGAAACGTTCAAGGGTTGCAGCGATAGTGGCGTCGCCACTGTCGGCATCACCGACGTGGGCCGCAATGACATCCACCTCACCGTCAATCTCTGCTGCGGTCGCTTCGAGGTCGACCTGTTTACGTGACGTGAGCATCACCTTGGCACCCGACGACGCCATAGTGGATGCGATCGCAGCCCCGATGCCTCGCGAGGCTCCGGTCACCAGTGCCACTTTGCCGCTGAGGTCAATCTGCATCTCGGTGAACCTAGTCGGCGATGGATTCGTGCTGCCGGTCGGCACCGGGCTCGACCTCGCACGAGACCCGCACCGACCGCACACGGCGGCCTTCCACCTCGACGGCGGTCAGCCGACACGGGCCAACCTCGACTTCGTCTCCGACGACGGGCACGCGGCCAAGGGTCGAAAAGATCAGACCACCCACCGAGTCGACATCTTCGGCTGTGATCGCTACGCCTAGGGCATCCGCGAGATCATCAATGTTCACACCACCGGCCACGAGCAGGTCGCCATCGGCGAGTCGTTCGATTTCTACGAGATCGTCGTCATACTCATCGACAATCTCGCCAACGAGCTCTTCCAGACAGTCCTCCAGCGTGACCAGGCCAGCCACCTCGCCGTATTCATCGGCCACGACAGCGAGATGGAATTTGCCGGCCTGCATATCGCGCATCAGGCGGGCCACCGGCTTGTTCTCTGGGACGAACGCCACCTGTCGTGCCAGGTCGCTGGCGGCGGCATCACCGCGCCCGCCGCGCTCTGCACCCATCAGGTCCTTGGCATACGCGAGACCCATGATGTCGCTCTCGTCGGCGCCGAGGACGGGAAGCCGCGAGAAGCCATGCTCGATGGCGAGGTCGAGCGCCGCGGCAACGGTCGCATCATTGGGCACCACGACCATGTCGGGGCGCGGCACCATGATCTCGCGCACGACGGTGTCGCCGAACTCGATGATCGATTCAATCAACTCTCGTTCTTCATGTTCGATCACGTCACCTTCGGCGGCGGCTTCGACAATGCCGAGGAATTCCTGCTCGCTGACGAATGGTCCCTGTTCGAGTCCGCGACCTCGCACAATCACGTTCGTGAGACCGATGAGCGCACGCGACACGAGTCGCAATGGGCCGAACGCAACAAGCGCACGAATCGGGCGAGCCGACACCAACGCTGCGCGGTCGGGATGCAGCACGGCATAGGTCTTGGGTACTGCCTCGGCCAACACGAAGAACACCACCACGTTCAAGGTGACACCGATCACCACACCGACACCACCGAAGAGACGCCCGGCGACAATGCCGGTGAGGGTGGCTTGCACGGTCTGGCAGATGTTCACGCTGAGCAGCAACGGATTGATCCAGCGTTCGGGCTGCTCGACGAGCATCTGCAGGCTGGCCCCGGCTCGTGGGTTTTCCTCAGCGATGGCGGCAGCACGCGGCTTGGTCATCTTCGACAAGCCCATCTCGGCCACAGCCAAAAAGATCAAGATGCCGAGAATCACCACGATCGTGATGATCATCGCGGTATCAGCGCCGGTCATGTGTGCTCCTGTCGGAACGCGGCCGGTACCGGCCCGTTCCAGTGGTGGGTTTCCAGCAGGCGACGCTCTAGCGCCCGCATCCGTTCGGTGTCGTCATCGTCGGCATGGTCATGCCCGATGAGATGCAATATGCCGTGGACGACGAGGAGCGCGATCTCATCGTCGAGGGTTCCCGCATGTTCGGGAGCCTGATCGCGTGCCACTTCCGGGCACACGACGACATCACCCATCATCGATGGCACATCACCGGTGGGGTCTGCATCTCCATCGATTGGGAAGGCCAACACATCGGTGGCCGCACGCACGCCGAGGAATTCGCCTTTCAGACGAGCGATGGTGTCGGCATCAACGAAGGTCAGCGACATCTCTCCCGTGACACCAAGATCGTCGATGACGGCCGCAGCGAGCCGCGCCCATCTAACGACATCGACGTCGACGGCGCTCTGGTCGTCGTGGACAACGACCGGCGACGCGACGTCGGCGGGACTCGACGGGTCAGCCACGTCCGCCTCGCTGCGTGGCGTTACGTTCGTATGCGGCCACGATGTCGGCCACGATGCGGTGGCGAACAACATCGGCCGCTCCGAGATGGACAAACTCGAGGCCGTCGATGCCGTCGAGCGTGTCGGCCAAGCGATGGAGGCCGCTGCGTCCGTTCGGAACATCGATCTGTGTGGTGTCACCGGTGACCACCACTTTGGACCCAAAGCCAATGCGGGTCAGGAACATCTTCATCTGCTCAGGAGTGGTGTTCTGCGCCTCGTCGAGAATGATGAACGAGTTGTTCAACGTGCGGCCGCGCATGAACGCGAGCGGCGCCACTTCAACGGTGCCACGGTCAAGCAGTTTCTGAGCTCCATCGGAATCGACCATGTCGTAGAACGCGTCGTAGAGGGGGCGCAGGTAGGGGTCGATCTTGGCCATGAGATCGCCCGGCAGGAAACCGAGCCGCTCTCCCGCTTCAACAGCTGGCCGGGTGAGGATGATGCGTTGTACCTGCTTGGCCTGCAGCGCCCGCACCGCCATCGCCACCGCCAGCCAGCTCTTGCCGGTGCCCGCAGGACCGATGCCGAAAGTCACCACATTCCGAGCGATCGCATCCACATACCGCTTCTGGCCGGCGGTCTTGGGATGCACGGTGCGCCCACGGGTGCCCCGCAGAACTTCATGGGTCAGCACCTCGCTGGGACGCTCGTCGGCGTCGACCATGCCGATCACCCGCGTGAGCACGGTGTCGTCGAGTGTCTGGCCTTGTTCGACGAGGCGCACGAGTTCTCCAAACAGCCGGCCGACTACCTCGGCGCGACTGCCACGAGCCACGACCTCGTTCCCACGCACGGTGATCTCGGTGTCGGGGAAGGCGGCCTCGATCTGGCGGAGGTTCCGATCCCGCGGCCCCACGAGCGCTGCCAGCAGGTCTTGGCCCGGCACGACCACCCTGATCAGGGAATCGGTGGGTGACATTCGGACCAGTTCATCGGGGCTCTGCTGCCGGGCACACGATTCGTGCTGACCGGCGCCCATACCGTAGCCGCTGAATCGGGCCGGTTGCGCATTCGGCCGTGCGCGTCACGATGCGACCACAACACCCGTTGCGATGTGCGGAATCATGGGGCGGCACCATCATGGTTGTGAGATGATCGCCGACGTGCCCCGCCTTCGTCGATGTCTGCCAGAGCGGCATCGCGACGAGAACCCACGCCCGCCCAGCCCCGCGGACCCCGCCTCGTACGCCCCATGATGTGGTGGTGCAGACGCCGAGGTGGCGCCATCACGGCAGCCGCAACCCTTTTCATCACCGGGTGTGCTGCACTCACCGTGCTACCCACATCCTCTAAGGCCGCAACCGCGTCCGAGGGTGCGCAGGTGCTGGCCGGCGGCCCACGGATGAGCGTCGCGCCCGGTGGCATCACCCGCCACATGATTCTCGCCGATGACGCGGCGGCCCTCGCACAGGTTCGCGCCGTGCTTGATTTGGCTGGCCGACCACCACAACAGGTGTGGGACAACGGCCTGCTGGGCGTCAGTGTGGACATCTCGGAGTCGACCGCGGCCACTGTTGCCGCCATCGACGGCGTGCAGATGGTTGGAGCTCCACAACCCATCGCTCCCGCGGCATCGCAAGAAGACTCGCCGTGGGGTCTCGATCGTCTTGATCAGGCCGAGCTTCCGCTCGATGCCCGTTACACCTACGACAGCGATGGCACCGGCGTAATCGTCTATGTGATCGATTCCGGACTGCGCGCCGACCACGATGATGTCACCGGCAAGGTGCCCTACGGCGCTTATTACGACTACGCCGCCGGCCGCCTCGTGGGCCCGACCGATAGCGGGTGGGCCGACTGCACGGGCCACGGCACCCATGTGGCATCCATCGCCGCAGGGATCACATCGGGCGTCGCCAAAGGCGCCACCATCGTGCCCATCAAAGTCCTCGGATCCGCCACTAACCCGTGTGATGCTGGCGGCGAGTCCGATGCCGTCGTGGCCGCTATCGACTGGATTCTCGACTCCCATCCCGCCAAAACACCGGGCGTGGCCATCATGAGTTTCGGTGTGGTTCCTCTACCTGGCGACACCGAGGGCATCGACCCGATTCTGGACGCCGCGGTCGCCGCGCTGGTCGAGGGTGGTATCACCACCGCCGTCGCCGCCGGCAATATCGATGCCACGTCACCGGTGACCGACGCATGCCTGTTGAGCCCCGCGCGCGTTGCCTCGGTGATCACGGTCGGTGCGTCCGATGCCAATGACCGCGTGCCTGAATTCTCCGCTGGAGGCGACTGTGTCGACATCATCGCGCCAGGGGTCTCAATTCGTGCTGCGGGCATCGGCGGGCGAACCGACCGCACCGCGGTTCGTACCGGCACGTCAATGGCCGCCCCTCATGTTGCGGGCGTTGCTGCGCGAATTCTCAGCGACACGCCCCAGCTCACCCCGCAGCAGGTGACCGACACCATCACGGCGGCCGGCCTGACCGGTGTGCTGGACCGTGACGCCGATCAACCCGACCTGTTGGCCCACATCGGTGCCGATGCGGTGGCGGTCATGATGACCATCGATGGTTACGGCACAGTCGACGGCCTCGGCACTGCTCCGTGCACCACCATGTGCACGTCTCTTGTCGCCATCGGCACCGAGGTCACCGTGACGGCGAGCACCAGCGAATGGGCAACCTTTGCTGGTTGGACGGGAGCGTGTGCCGACTCGACTTCTGCATCGTGCACCTTCGTGGTCGACGCGGCCCTCGATGTGGGTGCGATCTTCACCGCCGACGATCTGGTGCCGGTCATACCGACCCGTATTGCCGATACCCGTTCAGGCCTTGGTGGGGTGCCCGCCGTCCCAGTGGGGCGAGCTGACGGCACAGGTGAGGCATTGCGGGTCACGGTGGCTGGCCGCGGCGGAGTCCCGTCGTCCGCGGTGGCAGCCGTGGCGGTGAACATCACCGCCACCGGCACCATCGGCACCGGGTTCGTGACCGCATATCCGTGCGACGCCGTGACCGTGCCGAACGTATCGCAGCTGAATTTCACCACCGGGCGCACCGTGGCGAACTCCGCGATCCTGAAAGTCGACGACAACGGACGGATCTGCCTGTACGTGTTCGGTTCGGCCCATCTGATCGTGGATGTGAGCGGGTGGATGCCAGATGGCGGTGGCTATCGGCCAGTCACACCGCTCCGCATCGTGGATACCCGCGGGTCCATCGGTGCGATTGGCACCACCACATCCATTGGCACCACCGTGATGATCGACCCAGTCGTGGCCGGGCTGCCGACCACCGGTGTGGGCACCGTGGCCATCAATGTGACCGCGGTCGATGCCGTTCCCCCACCCGAGGGTGGTTACATGTCGGCCTATCCGTGCACCACCCCCGACGCGGCCCCGCCCAATGTGTCGACGCTGAACTTCACGTCGACGATGACCGTTCCCAACTCGGCCCTTGTGCCCACTAGCGATGACAACATCTGTGTCTTCGTCTACGGGCAGGCGGACGTGCTGATCGACGTGGTGGGGTGGTTCTCCACCGAGGGTGATCTGGTGACAACCGCTCCACGCCGGGTGGTCGACACCCGTGGGGGTGTCGGCGCGCCGCCTGCTCCCGTGGGCGCCACCGATGGCACGGCGCCGGCGCTCATAATCGACATGGTCACAGCGGCGGGACTTCCTGACGGTGCTGCGGTGGCGGTTGTGAATGTGACCGCAGCGAACACCACGACATCTGCTGTTGGCGGCTACGTGTCGCTGTACCCCTGCGCAACCGCCGCGGCCACACCGCCGAACGTGTCGACGCTGAACTTCTCCTCGGGAGACATCGTTGCCAACAGTGCACTTGTCCGCCTCGATAGCGGCCGCATGTGCGTGTATTCCTACGGCACGACCGATGTGATCATCGACCTCGCCGGCTGGTTCACCGACTAGCAACCCGTCAACGCCACCATGGGCACATCACGTGCTGTGGCATCTCATGTCGATGCCTGTCACCATGCCGCATCCACACCGGGATCGAGGTGCACCCCCGAGGTGTTCAGAAACATCGCCACCATCGTGTATTGCCCCACGGTGAACACGATGTCGATCAGGCCGCGATCATCGAACGCAGCAGCGAGTTCGGCCCAGGTTGCGTCGCTGATGCGCTGGTCGTCATGCAATTCATCAGCGGCGCGCAGGAGCGACCGCTCAATCGGATTCCAACGGGAATCGTCCACGGATCCGCGCACGGCCATGACTTCGTCGGCACTCATGTCGCAGTCGAGCGCGATCTGGGCGTGCTGGCTGAACTCGTACAGCGACGCACATCGATGACCGGTGCGCAAAATCAGCAGTTCGCGATGTCGGGGGCTGAGACTGTTCTTCGACATGACATGGCCCGCCAAGGGCATCCACCGGCGCAGCAGGTCGGGATGCTGGGCGAGTGTGCCGAAAATGTTCAGCGGGGTGCCATCGGGGCCACGCAGGCCCACCCGTTCGATGTAGGCAGCGAGGTCATCGTCGGGATCGGTCACGGGCGAGATACGCGGGCTATTCATGGGACCACCGTAGGTGTCGCGGTGCCGATAGCGGCCGTTGGACGACACCCACGCGGTGCCCGCCATATTGTGAGAATTTGTCTTGCACTATCTCATGGCACGTCATAGGGTGCATCTATGTCGACGCACCTCCGACAGGGACGCCCATGACCAGCATTCGGCGTACCGCAACCATTCATGCACCACGCGACAAGGTATGGGCCGTTCTCGGCGAGTTTGACCGAATTGCCACATGGGTGCCCCTCATCCAGCACTCCTGCGCGCTGCCACCAGCGCGCACCGGCACAGGTGCCGCGCGCCGTGTCCAGGTCGCCCAGCAGACCCTCGTTGAGCGCGTGATCGACTGGGAGCCACCTCAGCGTCTCTCCTACACGATCGAAGGGCTGCCCCCGATCGCCGGTGTTCCCGTCACCACGTGGCGCCTCACTCCCATGGGTGATGCCACGAATGTCGAGATCGTCACCGAGGTGGCAAACGGGTGGAATCCGGCGCGTTCCCTCGTTGCAAAACAAGTTCTCAAGCGCCTCGGCCTTGCTGCCGACATGATGCTGGTCGGGTTGGGCACCGCGACCGGATCGGATACGCCATGACCGCGCCTGGCGTCCCCCGCCCCGATGTCGTGATCATCATGACCGACGAGGAGCGCGCCGCACCTCCATACGAAAGCGATGAACTGCGCCAATGGCGCGCCACCCTCGATGGGCGCGCATGGTTCGACAGCCATGCCGTGACATTTGATCGTCACTACACGGGGTCACTTGCCTGTGTGCCGAGTCGCCCCACGTTGTTCACCGGCCACTACCCCGATGTGCATGGCGTCACCCAGACCGACGGGCTCGGAAAGATGGCGGACGACTCGCGGATGCGGTGGATGCGGCCACATGAAGTGCCAACGCTCGGCAACTGGTTCCGCGCCGCTGGTTACGACACCCACTACGACGGCAAGTGGCACATCTCGCACGCCGATCTGCTCGAGGATGGCGAACCGGTGCCCACCAACACCGCCGACGGCGAAGTACTCACCGGCAACGTGGCCCGCTACCTCGAGGCCGACCCGCTCGCCGACTTCGGATTCTCGGGTTGGGTCGGTCCCGAACCCCATGGCGGACGATTCGAGAACTCAGGTCTGGTCCGCGACCCCCTCATCGCTGATCGTGTGGTGACCTGGCTGGAGGATCGTTACGCGCGCCGCCGCGCCGGCGATGCTGGGGCGCAGCGGCCGTTCTTGTTGGTGGCCAGCTTCGTCAACCCTCACGACATTGTGTTGTTCCCGTTGTGGCTCAACCGGGGAATGCCCGAAGCGATCGCGACGCTGTCGGTGCCCGATGTGCCGATGTCACCGTCGGATTTTGAAGATCTCCGCTCCAAGCCGGCGCTGCAGGTGGCCTATCGCGCGGCATATCCCACCTGCTACGGCCCAGCAGCGGCGGTGGCTCCGGTGTATCGCGACAACCATCAGATGTATCGAAACCTCTACTACCGGCTCCATGCCGCCGTCGACGGACCGATCGACCGTGTGCGCCGCGCGGTGTGCGACGGTGCCATGGCCGCTGGATCCGACGTGGTGCTCGTGCGCACCGCCGACCACGGTGAACTCCTCGGCGCTCACGGGGGCCTGCATCAGAAATGGTTCCAGTTGTACGACGAGTCGACGCGCGTGCCGTTCTCCATCGCTCGTGTCGGTCAACAGCCCACCGCGGCGCGCCGTGTCAGCGAACCCACCTCGCACGTGGACCTCGTCCCCACCCTGTTGGGCGCTGCCGGCATCGACGAGACGACGATCTCGCAGCAACTACGCGAGGACTTCAGCGAGGTACACGACCTCGTTGGTACCGACCTCATGCCCATCGTCGACGGCGCGACGGCGTCGGCGTCACGCCCCGTGTACCTCATGACCCGCGACAACATGCCCGAGGGCGACACCGGTGCCAGTGGTGTGTCACGTGCCCATGGTCGTATCACCGACGCGCCGGGCCCGCTACGCATCAACGTGCCCGCTCATGTAGCCACAAACGTCGAAGGGGTAGTGGCGCGGCCCGGTGGCGACGGTGATGCCAGCGAACATCTCTGGAAACTCGTGCGCACCTTTGATGACCCCACCACATGGACCGAGCCGGGCGTCCGCCAGCTCGCCAGTGATGGCATCGGCGGTCCGGTGTGGCGCACCGACGTTCTCGACGACCAGTGGGAGCTTTATGACCTCGACGCCGATCCCGTTGAGATGCAGAACCGTGCCAGCGACTCCCGCGTGGCAGATGTGCTCGCCGCGATGCAGGCGATTCTCGACACCGAACGCCAACGCTGCGTTCCCAGCCGGCACACACCGTGGCCGTACGCAACAAGCCAACTCACCACGGTCACATCGGTTCGGTTGCTGCCGCCATTCGAACTCATTCGCACCCAGGTAGCACAACGAGTTCGCAGCCGCATCACCCAACGCGTGGCGGAACGGCGCAACCCTGTGCGGGCATCGGTCCCGCCACCGGCGCGTCTGGCTCGACGGATCTTGCAACGACTGGGACTGCACCCCGAGGACGACCTCACAACTCCTGAGGGTCTGTCTGGTCGTCGCGCGCTCGTGATCGCGACAAACCATGCACATCTCGACATCGGCCGCCCGACCGGGGTGTTCGCCAGCGAGTTGACGGTGCCGTACTACGCGTTCGCTGATGCCGGGATGGATGTTGACGTCGCGAGCCCCCTCGGCGGAGAGATTCCGGTTGATCCTTTGTCGCTGAAGCCGGCGGTGCGCACCGCGGCCGATGATCGCTTCATCGCCGATGCACACCTTCGTGAACAACTGCGGTCGTCGCAGCCCATCACAGCCGTCGATATGACGTGCTACGACATCGTGTACCTCGCCGGCGGATGGGGAGCGGCGTTCGATCTCGGTGTCTCGGAGGCCCTTGGCGACCAGATGAGCGTGGCGATCGCTAACGGCGCGGCCATTGGCGGCATCTGCCACGGCCCGCTCGGTCTGCTGCGGGCACGCACCCCCGATGGCTCCCCCGCTGTTCGCGGCCGTCATATCACTGCAGTCACCGACAAGCAGATCCGCGAGCTGGGCATTGGGTCGACGCCACAACACCCCGAGCGTGATCTTCGCGCGGCTGGCGCCGTGTTCGAATCGGCCACCGCACGTCGCGATGTGCTCGCCAACCATTGGGTGGTGGACGGACGCTTCGTCACGGGCCAGAACCAGAACGCGGGGCCAATGGTGGCACGGGAGTTGATGACCCTTGCCGCGCAGTCAGAGAGGACTGCACCGGCATGACACCTGGATACGGCGCGATCGATCGTGACTATGCGCGTCAGCTCGCGACCACTCATGCTCAAGATGACGGACCGATTTGGATGGTCAACTTGATGCGATATCGAGAACGCGCGCGCTACGACGACGGAAGCGATGCCGGACGCAGCGGCCGTGAGGCCGACGATGCGTACGCCCCGTTCGAGATTCTTTCCGACATCGGTGCCGAGATCACTTTCGTCGCCGACGTCGAGGTGCAGGCCCTCGGTACCGGTCCCGCATGGGACCGCATCGCCGTTGTCCGCTACCCCACACGGCGCTCCTTCATCGAGATGCAGTCGCGCCCAGACTTCACGCAGCGTCATACCCATAAAGAGGCCGGCATGGCGTCCACAATCGTGATGGGGTGCACACCATTCAGCGTGCCTGACATGCCCGACGGCATCGCGGCCACCGACTGGGAATCGGTACCACATCCCCCATCACACGACGATGGCCCGATGATGGTCGTCCATGTGCTGTCGTTCCACGACCCCGACGGAGCCCACTCCACACCAGACCATATGTCGGCCTACCAGCAGGTCGCAGCAGAGTCTGCAGCCGCCCACGGCATCCGCATCGCTGGCTGGTACGCGGTCGAAGGCACCATCGTCGGCGACGGGCGCATCTGGCATCAGGTGCGCTTCAACGAGTTTCCGTCACGACGCGCCTTTCTTGCGGTAGTCAACGACCCGCGCCGACGTGAGGCCCAGTCCACGCACCGCGAGGCGGCCATTGCCGACACCTACACCCTCATGACCCGCGCCACCCGTGATGTGCGATCGCCAGAGGAGCATCTCCTGCCATGACAACACCCGCTCACGACCACCCGTCAAACACCGATGGTCGACGTGCGCGACGCGCCAGAGGTCAGGCCGCTGTCATCGATGCCATGTTCGACCTCATCATCGACGGCCACTCACCTCCACGAATCGAAGAGGTCGCTGCGCGCTCGGGCCTGTCACAGGCCTCGATTTATCGCTACTTCGGCAGCCTCGACGAACTGCAACGCCACACCCTGGAGCATTTCGCTGAACGGTACGCAGACCTTCTGAGTCCGCCACCGGCGGCTGAGTCCACCACCGGCCGGATCACCGCACACATCACGCACCGCCTACACCTGTTGTCGACGGTGGGCGCAGTGATGTGGCTTGGCCGAGTGCGCGCATTCGAGCAACCACGTATCGCAGCTGGTGTGCGCGACCTCCGGCGCCGACTCCGCGACCACACGGCTGCCCATTTCGCACCCGACCTGCTCGAGGCCGACAACCCGGACGTCGTCATCGATGCCATCGAGTCGACGACATCACTCGAGAGTTGGACCACTCTGCGCACAGTGCATGATCGCGATGTCGACACCGTACGCGCTGTGTGGACCCTGACCCTGTGCCGCCTTCTCGACGTTGACAACCATGCTGACGACCCAATGACGAGGAGTACCGATGCGCCGACCTGAGCACTTCGAGGGCGAGCGTGCGCGCACGGTCGCCGATGCGACTCCCCACTGGGACGACCCGCCCAAACCATCGGCCGGGTCGCCTAACGTCGTGGTGATCCTTCTCGACGACACCGGCTTCGCCCAGTTGGGATGTTTCGGGTCCGATATCGACACTCCCAACATCGACGCACTCGCCGCTAAAGGACTGCGTTTCACCGACTTTCACGTCACGCCGCTGTGCTCCCCCACCCGTGCTGCGCTGCTCACTGGGCGCGCCAATCACGCAGTCGGCATGCGTTTCGTCTCCAACATTCGTACGGGGTTCCCGAACCAGCTCGGCCATATCTCGAACCATGCAACGACGATGGCCGAAGTGTTGGGAGCGGCCGGGTACGCCACCTTCTGCACCGGTAAATGGCACCTCGCACCGATGGAGCAGTGTTCCGCCGCAGGCCCATTCGACCAGTGGCCACTCGCACGCGGTTTCGATCGCTTCTACGGATTCCTCGACGGCGAAACCGACCAGTTCCACCCCGACCTCGTGGCTGACAACCACATGGTGACCCCACCTGGTGGGCCCGACGACGGCTACCACCTGTCGGCTGACCTCGTCGACCGGGCACTCGGAATGATCACTAACTCGGTATCGATCCGGCCGGACCGACCGTTCTTGTTGTACCTGCCCTTCGGCGCAACCCATGCGCCGCATCAAGCGCCCGCAGAGTATGTGGAGAAATACCGCGGCCGTTTCGATGACGGCTGGGATGTCACCCGACAGCGTTGGTTCGAGCGGCAGGTGGCGATGGGCATCGTGCCAGAACACACACAACTCGCCCCCCGCAATCCCGGGGTGCGCCCCTGGGACGAACTCGATGATGTGGAGCAACGCCTTGCCGCGCGTCTGCAGGAGGCCTTCGCGGGCTTCTTGGATCACACCGACACCCAGATCGGACGTCTCGTCGCCGGCCTGCGACGACTCGGTCGTCTCGACAACACCGTGATCATGTTGCTGGCCGATAACGGCGCCTCCCAAGAGGGCGGGCCATATGGCGTGATGCACGAGATGAAGTTCTTCAACGGAATTCTCGAAACCCCGGATCAAGCCATCGAGCGTATTGACGACATCGGCGGCCCGCTCAGCCACACCAACTACCCATGGGGATGGGCTCAGTGCGGGAACACCCCATTCCGCTGGTACAAGCAGAACACCCACGAAGGTGGGGTGCATGTTCCCCTGGTGGTGCACTGGCCAGCAGGAATCGCCGCTGAACACCACGGCGCACTGCGCCACGGTTTCGTGCACGCCAGCGACATCGCACCCACGATTTACGACATCGTGGGTGTGGCGAGCCCCGATACCTATCACGGCATCGCGCAACTCCCCGTGACCGGGCATCGCTTCACACACATGCTGAACGATGCCGATGCCCCGAGCGAGAACCGCGTGCAGTATTTCGAAAATGCCGGCTCACGGGCGCTGATCGCCGACGGATGGAAGGCGGTGTGCCGCCACACCGAGGGCGACGACTTCGACACTGAAGCGTGGGAGCTTTACGACCTGGGCGCCGACCCGTCCGAGTGCAACGATCTCGCCCTCGAGCAGCCCGACCGGCTCTCGGCGTTGACCGCGCAGTGGTGGGAACAAGCCGAGCGCCACGGGGTGCTCCCACTCGACGACCGGCATCCACTGCGTCTGTTCGGTGCGCGTTTCCGAGATGGGTCACCCCACCCGGAGAACCGACGCTACGTGTATCACGTGCCGATGTCACCGATTCCGGCTCAGGCGACAGCTCCCATCGGGGGACGCAATTTCGACCTCATTGCCGACATCACCACCGACCCGGACACCGACGGGGTGCTCTATGCCACCGGCACTGCCAATGCCGGAATCTCGATCTTCGTCCAGGAGCACCGGGTCGTGGTCGACTACAACGCGTTCTTTGATCACACGGTGCTCACCTCCACCGTTGAGTTGTCACCGGGGCGCCACGAGGTGACTGTGCGGTTCCGACGCAGCGCCGAACGCAGCGCCGATATGGAGGTCCTGATCGACGGCGAACCCGCTGGGACAACCCATATTCCGTTCTATATGAGCACCATCTCATCCGTGGGGTCGAGCACCGGATGCGACGTCGGCAGCGCCGTCTCCAACCTCTACACAGCACCGTTTGCGTTCACCGGCAACCTGCACTCGCTGGTCATTCAATTGGCGGCCCGCCGCTCGGCTGATGCCGATGCAGCAGCCGCACGCGCCGAAATGAGCCGCCAGTGACCACCTCGATCATCACCCTCGGTACCGGCTCGCCGATCCCGCATCCCGATCGCGCAGGCCCGGCCACTTTGGTGTCACGCGACGGGCAGCATCTGTTGTTCGACTGCGGACGGGGTGTGGTGATGCGACTCGCTGCGGCCGGGGTTGGCCCGGCACAACTGCATGCGGTGTGGCTGACGCATCTGCATTCGGACCACATCTGCGACCTCAGTGATGTGATCACCACGCGATGGATCACGACGTTCACACCGGCCCCGCTCGACGTTGTGGGGCCACCTGGAACAGCAGCCCATGTGGATGCCGTGCTGGCATCGCTTGCCGCCGACATCGGGTACCGCATCGCTCACCACGATGATCTTGATGATCCACCCATGGTTCGCGTGCACGAGATCGGCCCCGGTGAGGCGCACGCGGGTGTGCCCGATGGCTGGTCGGTGCAAGCCGCCGCGACCGATCACCGCCCGGTGACACCGACCCTCGGCTACCGCGTGGCAACCGGCACCGCCACGGTGGCCATCTGTGGTGACACGGTGCCATGCGACGGGCTCGACGAGATATGTGCCGCGGCCGACGCGATGGTGATCACTGCAATTCGTGATGACGTGGTCCGCTCGATTGGATTGCCCCGCCTTGATGACATCTGCGGCTATCACTCATCTCTCGATGCCGCCGCGCACACCGCCGCCGCCGCAGGGGTGGCCACCTTGGTCATCACCCATCATGTCCCCGCACCCGGCCCAGGTGATGCCGACGTGATCACCGACCGTATCGCTGACCACTTCGGCGGCGCGGTGGTGGTGGCCAACGACCTTGACCGAATCGACATCTGACACCCGCTACTGAGGAGGCCTCATGGACACCGTACGCACACCCGACGACCGTTTCGTCGGGCTACCCGACTACGACTTCGAACCGCACTATGTCGAGATCGACGACACCGAGGGTGGAAGCCTTCGCGCCCACTACATCGACGAGGGCGACCCCGCCGACCCGATCGTGGTGCTGATGCACGGCGAACCATCGTGGTGTTATCTCTACCGCAATGTGGTGGATCCCCTCGTCGACGCCGGTTGCCGCGTCATCGCTCCCGACCTGGTGGGTTTCGGTCGTAGCGACAAACCCACTCAACAGGGTGACCATACCTACGCCCGTCATGTGAACTGGATGACGCAGGTACTGATCGACCATCTCACCATCAACGATGCCGTGATGTTCGGGCAGGACTGGGGTGGACTCATTGGGCTACGGGTCGTTGCCGCCGCTCCTGAACGCTTCGCCGCACTCGTCATGGCCAACACGGGCCTGCCGACGGGTCATGGTCGATTGAGCGACGCGTTCCTGCAGTGGCAGACCTTTGCGCGCGAGACAGCCTCATTCCCGGTGGGAGCCATCATCAACGGCGGGTGCACGAGCGACCTGCCCACCGAGGTCATTGCGGCCTATGACGCACCCTTTCCTGACGATGCCTACACCGCCGGGGCACGGGTGCTGCCCTCTCTCGTGCCCTCCAGCCCAGACGACCCCGCCAGTGCAGACAACATCGCGGCCTGGGACGTACTCGAGCGCTTCGAGCGTCCTGTTGCCACCGCATTCAGCGACGCTGATCCAATCACTGCCGGTGGTGACGCACCCTTTCGCTCCCGCATTCCCGGGGCCGCGCAGGCGCCACACATCACCATCGCCGGTGGTGGGCATTTCTTGCAGGAGGACCGCCCTGTCGAGGTTGCGGCGGCCATTTTGCAGGTTGTGTCACGCTGACGGCACCGCTGCGGCGGCCACATCCGTCGGCACCTGCTGATCAGCTGGCCGAGGGATCGGTCATCGGCAATGACGGGTCGCGGCTCCATTCCATGAGACTGCCGTCGTAGACCTGCACCGATGGATGATCAAACAATGCAAGCGCGAACGCCACCACGGTGGCGGCGATAGCGCCACCGCAGTAGGTGATCACCTGCTCGCGTTCGAATAGGCCGGCATCGGTGAGGTGTCGATGGATGGTTGCTGCGTCACGGAACGCGGCGGTTGGGCCGGCGAACAGTTGTGTGGACGGAAGGTTCACCGCGCCGGTGATGTGGCCACGTCGTGGACCGTATCCGGGGTCGATGCCGGCAAAGTTGTCGGCGCTCAACGCGTCGATAACACAGGACGTCTGCGCGGTGAGTGCGTGGGTCACATCGGCTGCGTCAGCTCGTGCTGTCAGTCCGTCGGCGGTGATCTCGATATCCCCCATGGGTGTGGCCGGCAGCGGACCAGACGCCACCGGGTGCCCCTCGGCCAGCCAGCGCTCCATGCCACCGTGCAGAATCGCGACGTTCACACCCATGTGGTGCAGCGTCCACCATGCCCGCGTGCACCACATTGTGCCCTCGTCGATACCGGGTCGTGGTGTGCGTCCGACGAGTACCACACGGTCACCAGCGCACACCCCTGCGGCGTGCATGGCATCACGCACCTGATCGACACCGGGCCACATCCACGGCAGCGCGGCGTCGGGTGCCGACAACACACCGTGACCGGATCCGACATCGAAGAACACCGAGTTCGGCACCCGTTCAACCTCAACGCACCGCTCCAGAGCCGTGTTGTGCAGATCGGCGGTGAGTCGGGTGGTGACGTCGAGAATCCGCACGCTCGGGTCGTCAAGGTGTTCAACCAGCCACGCCGGGTCAACCAAGTACTCGGGTCGGGCGAATTCCATTCGGTCCTCCTCGGGTCGTCACACGCCGTCACAGATGTGATGAGAGTGTGCTCCCGACAGTACCGAGCGGCGGGGCGGTGGCCGCTGTCGGCCACCACGCCACCCGCTCACCATGCCCATTGGCATGAGAGGCGACGCCGGGAATCGAACCCGGGTAAACGGATTTGCAGTCCGGTGCCTCAGCCACTCGGCCACGTCGCCAGGTACCGGACTCTATCGGGTGCCTTGCCCGGTGGCCCCTTGGCGGCGATGATGGGTCGGTGCGTCCTTTTGTCGTTGCCGCGGTGATCAGTGCCGCGCTCCCCTGGGTTGTGTCGTGCGCGGCCGACGACGCCACGTTCGTGCCCCTCGATCCGTGCGAGCGCCGGGTTGCCGATGCTGCCGATGCCATCGAGCCAGATGATCAGGTGGCTCTCATGGACGAAGCGATCTTCTTGTGCGACGACCTCACCGGCATTGTGACCGCGGTCGCCGAACATCCCGGATTGCTCGGGGTGGACACGGTGACGTTCCTCGGTCGTCGATGCGCCCGCACAGTGCAGGCCGCCGTGGCGACATCACCGGTGTGCACCGACCCGCTTGTGCGAGCGGCCACCACCGGACCAGCCGATGACGGTGAGGGCCCCGTTGGCTATCTCGGACTTGCCCTCGATGACACCGAAGTGTTGATCGTGCCCGATGCGGACACCCCGTTCATCGACGGGCGCCCACAGGCGATTTCCGCGATTGTGGATCTCGCTGTCATCGAGGGATGTGCGGCGCTACTGACCGAACGCGACCGGTGGAGTGCCCGTGTCGGCGACGACGACGTCGGGCAAGAGGCATCGGTGTATGCACGTCACGCGAACGACCTGGCCACCTACCTCGGTTGCGGGTGAGCGTCACCGATGACGATCGCCACGACCTCGTCGGCGATCATCGCTGGGTGGCGATCATCAGTATCCACTTGGGGGTAGGCCGCATACACCGGGGCTCGTTCATCGAGGAGTGCGGTGATGATGGCCAGTGGGTCGCCACCAGCGAGGAGCGGTCGCCGCTCACCAGCGCGCGGGCCGCCCACCCGGCGATAGATCACCTCGGCGGATGCGCGCAGCGCAACAACGTGACCGGTGCTCGACAACGCGTCGGCCGCCACCGGGTCGGTCATCAATCCACCACCGGTTGAAATCACCAGAGCTTGTAGCGCACCGAGTTCGACCGCGATCTCGCGTTCGATCGCCCGGAAACGTTCTTCGCCGCCATTGGCAAAGATGTCGCGGATCGGTCCGTGCCGTTCCTCGACCACCCGGTCGGTGTCGACGAAGGCGTAGCGCAGTCGGGCTGCGACCAAGCGCCCGACAGTCGACTTGCCAGTTGCCATGAACCCGGTGAGCACGACATTGCGTCCGTCGGCGGCGGCACGGGTCGTCATAGGACAAGGTTAGGAGAGCAGGCCCCCCAACGGGTGGCGTCGCTCACGTCACAGCGGCCAGAAAGGCCCGAAGCGCCACTACAACGTCATCGGGTCGCTGGGCATGCACGTCGTGGTGGGCGCCATCGCACACCACCGTGTGCACCGGAGCCGCGGCCACATCGGCCATGTCGGCCACCGCACCCCGTTTGTCGCCCATGCGCTCATCGTCGTCACCCGCGAGAATCATCAGCATCGGCGCGTGCACTCGGGATGCGGCATCGACCGGGTCATGGTCATACAGCCCACGCAGCACCGTCATGTGACGGTCAAACGTCAACCACGGCGCGATCGTGCCGTCGTCACGTACCTCAAAGTTGGCCATGGTGCCGGCTCGGCCTTCATCAGGCCAGTCCGATGCGAACTGTTCGAGCCGAGCCTGCATCTCGTGGGCAGGGATTCCCACGAGATGAGGTGGTGCAAGAGCAGCCGCGCAGTCGTCCCACGATGCGAATTGGCGCCGGAGGTTGATGAACCCTCCGTCGACGGCGACAACAGCGCTGACCCGACCGGGATGGCGAGCCGCGGCTTCAACAACCACGTTCCCACCCCAGGACTGCCCAACGAGTACGGCCTGTGACCACCCGAGTGCATCGAGTACACGTGCGACATCGTCAGCGACCGTTGCCATCTCGTAGCCGGTATCGGGCCGTGCTGAGCGTCCGTGACCCCGCTGGTCGATCGCCACCACATGGTGACCAGCGGCCGCTAGCCGACGACCGACGCCGTCCCACATCCGCGCATTCGATGCCAGTCCATGCACGGCCAACACCGGCGGCTCGGTGACGCTGTCGGGCATGTGGTCGCGGGCATTCAGCACGAGGCCGTCGCCAAGGTCGATACGGCGGGGCTCAGCTGGCCCTGCGATACCGACCTGATCGGTCACAACTCGACGGTGCGGCCACCGTCGGCACCGGACATGTGCGCAGCTTCAAGGACCGCCACCACATCACGGCTCTGCTCGGGCCGCACCGCCAGTTCTTCGCCCATCAGCAAGTGGTCAGCGAGATTGCGGTGGAATCCCCAGCCCGGGTGCGGCGCGGGCGGCAATGTGGATCGCACGAGCCCGTATCCGCTTTCGTACCGCGCCATCTCCAACTCCACCGGTGCTTCCGCATGATGGTGTTCACCACGCAGGTACCCGCGGCCAGGTTCCATGCGGTCGGCCGACAGCGGCCGGTAGTGACCTTCGACGGTGGCCTCGGTGCCCTGCACATGAAACTTCGGGCGACGGATTCCCGCGAGATCGCTTTGGCGGAACGTGGCCTCACGACCGTCGGCCCACACCATGTGGACGCCGAGCTGGTCAACATTGGTCGTGTCGTGCCACACCCGGGTATGGGTCACGCACGACACCCGCGCCGGTGCGGCACCGTAGAGCTGGCAGATCCAGTCGATGTGATGGGAGCCCCAGTCGTACACCGCCCCGCCCGACACGCTTTCTTCGGAGTGCCATGCGCGGCACGGGTGATCGAAACCACCAACGAACGTTTCGATGTTGAAGACCTCGCCCAGATGTCCGCCGGCGACGAGGCGTTGCAGCGCCAGGTAATCGGTGTCCCAGCGTCGGCTCTGGTGCACGCTGAGCACGCGGTCGGCGGCCGCCGCGCGAGCGATCAGATCATCGGCGTCTGCGACATGCAGACACATCGGCTTCTCCACGATGACATGGCGACCCGCGTCAAGACACTTACGCGCCAGATCGGCGTGCAACACGGGCGGGGTGGCGATGATGACCACCTCGACGTCGTCGTCGGCGAGCACATGGTCGACATCGCCGTACACGGTGAGGTCGTCAAAGTCACCCTGAGCGGCGGCGAGTCGATCTGGTGAAGTGTCAACCGCTGCGGCGAGGCGCAACCCGTCGGTCTCGGTGCACGCAAGGCCGTGGAGGTATCCCATTCCGCCGAATGGCCCATACCCCACCACGGCCACGCCGTAGGGCGTCGCGCGCATGTCGTGGCGCGCGTGGAGCAAGCGGTCGACATACCGGCCGAGCGTGGGGTGTGACCACAGCACATCTGCATCGTGAAGGCCAACCACGACCAGGCGGACCCCATCCATTTCGCGGACCGCAATCGTGGGCGTGTGAGAAAAGCGGACCGATGTTGTGGCGGCAACAGTTGCCGCATCACCGACTCGCAGCAGGTCGAGCGCGCCACGTACGGGCACCTCGGTATCGAGGCGGGCTGCCTCGTCACGGTCGGCGAGGGTGACGAACCATTCGGTATCGGGCAGCGCTGCTTCACGACCCACACCGCAGAACTCGGCGAGTTCGCCGGTGGGACCGCCGAGAATTAGCACTGGTCGCGCATCGTCAAGTGCGGCACGCACCGCTGCAACGTCGGCCCTCTCGGCATGCATCATGCAGATGCGCTCGTCCGACAGGGTTGTATTCATCACCATTAGGCCACCGTAACCGGCACCATGGTTGAACGCGAACGCCCGGTGCTGCACGCGCGAACGCGGGTTCTGTTGTGAACAGGCCGTAGGGTCCTCATGTGACCGGAATCGACGGGTCCCCCACCGTCGGTTCGTCGATCGTTGATCGGCTGGACCGCCGCGTACTTGGCACGGTGTTGTCGTGCGTTCTCGTGTTCTCTTCGTCGATGACCATCGTGTCGGCATCTCTGCCAACGATTGCCGACGACCTGAACTCCACTGAGGCGGTGCTGTCGTGGGCGGTGACCGGTTTGTTTCTCGTGATGAGCGTGACCACACCGGTGATGGGTCGCCTCGGTGACGGCCGCGGACACCGGCGCATCTTCTTGATGGGCACAGTGATTTTGGGTGTCGGCACGCTCGCCTGCGCCCTTGCGCCTACCGCGCACCTGTTCGTGGCCGCGCGCATGGTGGTTGGTCTCGGCATTTCTGCAGCGATGCCAAACGGGTTGGCGATCATCATCGCTGCGCATTCAGATCACCGCCGCGCCGAGGCGCTGGGCTGGTTCCAGATGGTGATGACCGGCGCACCGGTTGTAGCGCTCATCATTGGCGGGCCGCTCATTGAAGCCTTCGGGTGGCGGTCGGTCTTCGCGGTTCTCTTCCCGTTGTCGATCATTGGCTTTTCACTAGCCGTGCGCACCATTCCCCGCGACCCGCCGGACCAGACACCGGTGGCCATCGACGTTCCTGGTGCTCTCGCGCTCGGTGCGGCCACCCTTGGTTTTTTGTTGTGCCTGCAATTTGGAGGTTCCGGCGGCTTTGGACGGCCATTGCCAATCGCGATGGCAGCATTGTGCGTGGGTGGCCTGCGGGTATTTGTGATGGTGGAACGCCGTGCCGACACTCCCCTGCTGCGCCTGGATTACTTCAGACGACGCAATTTCGTCGGCCCGTTGATCAATCATCCCCTCGGACAGTTCGCCTACATGGGGGGCTTTTTGATGGCACCGCTGATGCTCGACGAGTTGTTCGGCTACTCGGTGGGCATCGTTGCCGTGGTGTTGCTGTTCCGGCCCGCCGCATTTTCGTTGTCGTCACCGCTTGGCGGGCGTTGGTCGGCGCGGGTTGGTGAACGCACCATGTTGGCTACCGGCACCGTGCTCATGACCGCGTCGATGGTGATGTGGATCATCGCTGCCCTGCAGGTGTCGCTCACGCTGGTCATCATTGGCTTGACGTTGTCTGGTCTTGGCATGGGCGTGTCGTCGCCGTCGTTTCAGACCGCCATCACCGGAGCGGTCGATGCGCGCGATCTCGGCATTGCCAGCGGTATGGGCACCACCATGGTCAACATCGGGATCTTGAGCGGCATCCAGGCCAGTTTCGTGATCCTCGGTGACGGCCGCGCGCCCGGCGACTTCGCCCGCACCTTTGTGGTCGGAGCCGTTGTGGCCGCCCTTGGCGGCATCGGCGCGCTGATGATGGATCGACGCTGAACAGGTCGAACCACACTCCGACACCGCGAGCCGGAGCGAGGGCTGCGACACTCGACGAATGATCCGCCTGCGACAGGTCGCACTTGTGGCAGCCGAACTCGACCCGGTCGTCGATGCACTGTGTGAGGAACTCGGTCTTCGCGTCTGCTTTCGCGACCCCGGCGTGGGTGAATTCGGCCTGGTGAATGCCCTCATGGTGATCGGCGATCAGTTTTTGGAAGTTGTTGCACCCGCAATCGACGGCACCACTGCGGGGCGACTGCTAGAACGCCGTGGTGGCGATGGCGGCTACATGGTGCTGTTCGAGGTGGATGATCTCAATGCCCGGATGGCAACAGTGACCGCTGCCGGTGTGCGCACGGTGTGGTCGGCCGATCTGCCCACGATCCGTGGCCGCCACCTCCACCCGCGCGATGTCGGCGGCGCGATTGTGTCATTGGACGAGCCATCCCCGGCTGGCTCGTGGACATGGGGAGGCCCCGACTGGAGAGCACACGTCGATACATCCGTGGTGTCGGCCATCGCCGGTGTGTCCGTCGCCGCCGTCGATCCCGCTGCAATGCACTCACGGTGGCGTGAACTGGGCATTGATCAGTCGGTGTGTTTCACCACCGCCGGATCACGCGGCGACGGGGTGGACGGCATCGATCTCGTCGCCAGCGACCGTTCCCGAGCTGGCGAGACGATGGCGATTGGCGGGGTGGAGATCCGACTGGTGTGAACGTGCCCTGTGGCGGCATCACCGGCGGGTGATGCACAACCCGAATGACGTCACACGTCGGCCTGCCATGTCGAGACGCATTTGTGGGCCGTCGTCGTAGGGGAATGTGCCGATACGCCGTTCCATCGGATGGTCGTTGCTGACCCGCCAGTTCGCTGTGACGTCATGGCCTGCAGCCCGCAGTCGTCGGACGAGTCGCCGTAGGTCCCGCGCGCGGTAGAACGCCACGTAGTCACCTGCGGCCACCGAACCGGTCTCGCGACAGCGACGCCAACGTGTGATATCGAACTCGGTGGTGTGTACCGCCACACCGCCGGGTCGCACGTGCTCCATGGCCGCCAGAACGAAATCACAGCCCGCCTCAGGACTGCCAAGGTGTTCGAAACAACATGACGACCACACCAGGTCGAACACACCGAGGTCTGCAGGCAGCGCGGTCATGTCGACCGCACGGAACTGCACACGCTCCGACAGAACATCCGGGGCGCAGATGTCTGGCCGTTGCACCGCAGCAAGGCTGGCTGCGTGTTGACCGGTATCTGCCCAGGCGGCCGCTGTCTCTGGGCTCTGGTCGGTGGCCAACACCGTGGTGCCTGCGGCAGCGAACGCTGCCACAAGTGGCTCGGATCCGACACCAAACCCGAGCGCCCGGCACCCGTCCCCAACCACACCGGCGTGGACCGCACTGGCATGGATATACGCCCATTCCCAGTGCTTGCGGTGATGCAGATTCGACTCACCGATGGCACGCGATGAGGCGAGATATTGCTCATCCTCGGCATGGTGCGAGGTGGCGACTTGTGACATGCCGCGAGCAAATGGCCACCGGGTCATGGCCGGCACGCTAGTGCTCGCCCTCACCACAGGGCGCTGCCCGGGCCACCTTTGAACGGTCCGGTCACATTGGCCGTCACCCAACCCCCATAGAACGACCCCTCGTTCGACTCCACGCGCTCGTCATCGACGTAACAGGAATCCACCGCTTGGGCATAGAACGCCCACATCCCAGCCAACGCTGCGAAGCGACCCGTCGGCTCGGGATATGTCCAACCCGCGCGATGAGCCACAGCACTATCACCGACCGCCACATCGCAATAGTGAGCAATGCCTTTCCACTCACAGAAGGAGCGATGGTCGCTGACACGTACATATTGAGCATTCACAAATTCTTCGGCCACGTAATAGGCCGGAGCCTGAGAGGTCTCGAGGATCCGCACAGCCCACGGGGCATCAACGACCACGGCGTCGGCGTGCACAACGCGGATCCGCCACTCGACCCGTTCGAGACGTGGCGGACGCGGGTACTCCCACACCGACTCAATGATTTTCCCGTTGAGGGCAATGTCGGGCATGTCGCAAATCTGCCATGGAAGCACCCGGCCATGTCAGGTCCTGTGACACGCCCAAAAACGACGAAGACCCCCTCGTTAAGGGGGTCTTCGCTATGGAGCGGACGACGGGATTCGAACCCGCGACCCTCACCTTGGCAAGGTGATGCTCTACCAGCTGAGCCACGTCCGCGTGTAAGAACACGATACCAACTGCGTGCGCAACGCACACGCGCTGGCATCAGTCACCGGAAAGGTCAACACGCAGGGTCAACACACCATCGGTGAGATCCCATGACGCGTCGCCGATGATGGCGAAATCCATGAAGTCGCGTTGTGCCTGCTCGATGAAGTTGCGTCGTTCGTCACCCGCGACCGGTGGCAGCGGTCGCTCTTTCACCGCCTTTGCGCGCTCTTTGAAGCGGGTGATCATCGCGTCGACATCGAGTTCTGCCATGGCTCTGACGCTACCGCGGCCGGGCCATCGCGGTCACGCCAGCGGTGGCTGATCGCCTGTGTGGGCGCCGTCAACCTGATCGACGTTGACCGCAGCATCTCCGCCAGCATCGGTGTCGACCATCACATCGTCGTTGCGGTGAATCTCGCGGTTACGTTCGTCACGTGTGGCATCGCGGTGCTCATCGGCGTCGCCCCCACCACGTCGCGACATCTCTTCCAGCACCGCCAGCGCCGGCGAATCAACCCGCGTCCCGCGCCATGTCCACACCGCGGTCAGCACCGCGAGCACACCAACAGCGACCAGGCCGACAACCAACAACCACACGGTGACCGACGCCGACGTGTCGCCCGCTGCCAGCACGGCGTCCACACCGGACAGCATCGCGGGTTGTGCCATCGCCCCAGTGTGCCACGCCGGCGACGACCCGGCATCGCCTCATGTACCGCCTTGATGCTGAGGGCACCAGTAGGTGGAACGACCCGCCACTGTGTCATGGGCAAGTTCCGCACCATCGATGGGGCACACCGCGCCCGCGTGGCGTCGCACAGGACCAAGATCGCCGGTATGCGACCCTCCCTGCCGATCGAGAAGGTGCACAGTCGCCTCAATCGCTCGCGCCACAACACCGACATCAACTTCACCAATCGGCGTGCGTGGCGCCACCTCCGCCGCAGAGGCCACCTCGTCCGCGATGAGGTTGCCGATACCGGCGACCACCGTCTGGTCGAGCAGCACCGATTTCAGCGCACGACGCCGCCCCACGACATTCAAGGCATCGGCAATAGCTGCCGCCGGTGAATACAGATCCACGCCCACCTCCCCCACAATCGGATCTGCCACATAGCGGCTCCATCGACGCGGGTCGTTCACTCGCAACACACCACCATCGGCAAACGTCATCACCCACCGATCCCACGCGGGGTCGTCGCGACGAGCCCCATAGGCCAACTCGGCAATGGGAGCATCCCCGTCGACGATGAGACGGCCCGTCATCGCGAAGTGCATGCCGACCGACATTCGCTCGGTGTCGAGCACCACCACCTTGCCGTGGCGACGAGCATCGATCACCGTCGCTCCAACCAGCGCCGACATGCTGGCCGGATCGCCACATCGCGCATCAACCCACACCTGCGACACAGATCGACCGATCGCCCGCAACGATGCACGGCGATACATCTCGGCCTCAATCCCTTCAGGCATGGCGCGACGTCACGTGGGCCGTGATGGGTGACCCGCTGCCGGGTCGTTGCGAACCTCATCGAGGAACTCCGCGATGGGCGTCCCGACTTGGTCGAGTTCCATCAAGAACGCGTCATGGCCGTGCGGCGAATCGATCTCCACGTATCGCGACGGAGCACCGACGGCTGCGAAGGCGTCGGCGATCTGGCGCTGCTGATACGCCGGGTACAACATGTCGCTCGAAATCCCGATCGACAGACACGGCATCGTCACATCGCGTAATGCACGAGTGGCCGATGAACGCCCACGCCCAATGTCGTGCAGATCCATTGCCTTGGAGATCACCAGATAACTGTTCGCATCGAAACGACGGGCCAGCTTCTCTCCGTGATATTGCAGATAGCTCTCCACCTGGAACTCCTGCCAGAGACCGAATCCGTCGCCACCTGGGCGCTCGACCATTCCACGTCCGAAACGCTCGGTGAACACATTGTCGCTACGGAACGTGACCTGTGCCACCTGGCGCGCCACCGCAAGGCCCTCGCCCGGGCCGTCACCTGGCGCTGCGTCGTAGTAGTCGCCGTCGCGCCACCGTGGATCGAGTGCGATCGAGCGGCGGCCGATCATGCCCCAGGCGATCTGTTGGGCGGTCGAATGCAGACACGTGGCAATCGGAATGACCGACGCGACACGGCGTCGATAGGTGGCTGCCCACTCGAGAGCCTGCATCCCTCCCATGGAGCCGCCAATCACCGAGGCCCAGCGGGCAACACCCAAGAATTCACCGAGCCGAGCCTGAGCACGCACCATATCGCGAATGGTCACCACCGGGAACCGTGGGCCGTAGCGACGCCCATCCGGGTTGGCGGGGTCGATCGACGCTGGCCCGGTCGAGCCTTGGCATCCGCCCAACACATTGGTGCACACAACGAAGAACCGGTTGGTGTCGATTGCGCGTCCCGGCCCGATCATCGCATCCCACCATCCCGGCGTGGGGTGTCCATCTTCGGCACGCCCCGCCGCATGGGAATCGCCAGTCCAGGCGTGACAGATCAGCACCGCATTCGACGCGGTCTCGTCCAGCTCACCCCAGGTTTCGTAGGCCAACGTGACCGGGCCGAGCGTCGCTCCCGAGTCAAGAGCGAACGGACGGTCGTCAGCAAAGGTGTGGAAGCGACGTCGACCAACTGGATCGCCGGGTTGCCATGCCCCGGTGACCGGCAGCGGTTCACTCATGTCATCGTCCTTTCCGTGCTGTCCACTCTGTTCCAGGGCGCTATTGCACCCTCAGCACTGCGCGCGGCACGCCGACGCGCCGGGTCGGACCGCCGGTTTGCCGGAACTCCGACCGCATCGCACATCGGTGCAGGCACCTTGGGGGCGTTCCCAGGTTGCCGGGCCCGTCGGACGGGCCGCTCGTAATGCTGCTGAGATGCTAGCGCGGGTGTGGGCTCAGAGCCGACACGCCGGGGTGCCACCGGGCAAGCGGTGCCGATTGCGCGCCACCCACCGATAGACCACGCCAGCGAGCTGCACAACGCCGGGAGCCCCGAGGATGCGGCCCGGAACGGCCCACAGCCCGCCACGGTCACGCAACATCTGTGCCACAGCCCGTTCCGCCGAATGCACGACTCCGTGACGATCCACCCACTGCAGCGCAGTCGTGCACTGCTCGGCATCGAGGCCAAGCGCATCGAGGTCCAGATGTTGCCAGGCCGCCACCCGGCCCGGTCGCACCCGTCGACGCACCCACTGCGCGGTCGAGGTGCAAAACGCGCAATCGCCATCGAAGACCAGCACCGGCAGAGCGACCGGGTCACTCATCCAGTCACCTCACCGATCACCGGCTGCGCCGCCCGCATGCGCTGGTCGAAGCCAACCTCGTAGGGCAAGAAACCATTGCGGTCGGGGTACAGCAGTTGCACCACCGTCGGCGTGGCGCCATGTGCCCACATGACCGCGGTCGGGCACCACTGCTGCACCGCGTCAGTCGACATCGGCACGAACCGGCATCGCAGATCGTTGTCGAGCAAGCCCACGAGTTCCGCATCGACCGGAATCTGGGTGCCGCCGCGAAGCGCATCGACGACCAAACCAACGAGACCGCGCGCAGCCACCGGGGTGAGGCCGGCAACGAAGATCTCGGGAAAGCCACAGAGATCGCCAACGCCGACGGTATAGCCGTGAGCGGGAATCGGCGGCGTCACCGAGGCATCCGGCAGCACAGGTTCGAAGGCCCATCCGTCGGTTTCGATCATCCATTCGATTTTCTCGGTGTGCGGCAATTGGAACGAGGCAGGATCAACGGGTTCCATGGGGTCATCTTCGCAGCGATCGACTGGGCTGCCCACCCGTGCCCGCCTCGTCGTGCACACCGGCTCCGACATCGCTACCGTCGGAGGCGATGTACCGATTCGCGCTCACCCCACGGTGGATCGCTTTCCATCTGGTCATTGCCACCGCCGCTGTGGCGATGGTGAACCTCGGCCTGTGGCAGTTGCGTCGCCTTGACGAACGTCGCGATTTCAACGCCACCGTGGAACAACGCTGGGACGCAGCCCCGGTCGATATTGCCGACCTGCTCCCTGCGGGTAGCACCAGCGACGACGCCGACCGCCACGAATGGCAATCCGTCACCGCTCGCGGCACGTACATCGACGACGAGACGATTTGGGTGGTGAACCGCTCGCAGAATGGCCGGGCGGGCGACAACCTCGTGGTGCCACTGCGCCTCGACGACGGCCGACTCCTGCTCGTCACCCGTGGGTTCGTGCCGTTGGGCCAGGACCCCTCCCCCACCACCGACGGCGACGTGACGATCAGCGGGCAGTTGCGTGTGGAACGCGCCGCCGGTGCTCTCGCAGCCCGTGACCCTGCCGACGGGGAACTGACCGAGGTGCAGCGCATCGACATTGCACGACTCGCTGCACAGATGCCCGGTGACCTCGTGCCCGCCTGGGTGGACCTCACCGCATCTGCTCCACCTGAGGTCGGCCCGTGGCCCGAACCGGTGATTCGACCCGATCTCAGCGAAGGGTCACACCTCAGTTATGCGGTGCAGTGGTTCATCTTCTCGGTGGCCGTCATCGTTGGCTGGGTGGTGGCACTGCGCACCACCGCACGTCGCCGACATGCCGCAGCAGTGACCAGCAGCGCGGATCCCGGCTGAGCACACGTCAGTCTCCGATGTCACCCCGCCGCGGCGATCGCCGCGGCGACTCCTGCGGCATGTTGTGCCACATCGACCATTGGATTGCCTGCCGGCGTGGCGAGGAGCGCTGACGCGTCGGCCACAGCAACATTCGCCAGACCCCGGACCCGACCGTGACGACCGACAGTGCCTGCACACGCTGATGCGGCATGGCAATACACCGGCGAGGTCGTCGCGACCTGATGCATCACCCAGTCTGCGCCGCCGATCATTGACGAGTCGATGTCGTCGATCAGCGCGGCCACGTCGGGCAGGTCGATCAATGCGCGCGCCACGTCGACAAGTGTGCACAACCGATGAAGATCATCTCCACGCAGCAGGTCGAATGCCACCACTGGCGCATCCGTTTCGGGGTCCAGACCCACCGTTCCTGCCGATGTTGGCGAGGTGAGTGCCGCAACCAGGCCGGCGGTGCGATGGTGCGGGTCGCCGAGGTCTTCGACCACCAGAATGCGTCCGTCACGTCGCCGCGACTCGACCGTGACGACCGGGAACGCGCCGTCGCCACCTCGCCCGTCACGCAACGCCAGGGGAATCGTGACGCTGGGATGGTCAACGAGATGTCGACCCCACACCGGCACCCCGGAACGCAACAAGATGAGCGGCGTCGCCAACGCGCCAGCGGCCAATACCACCTGATCAGCCTCGAGCACCTGGGCATCGGCAAGTTCCACACCGGCCGCACTGCCGGCATCGATCAGCACCCGCGACACCTCACCGGCCACCACCGACACCGTGTCGACAAGATCGTCGGCGGGCGTGCGGCGGAGCCCGTCAATGGCCGACAGCCGCACCGGTGCCGCCAGAGGGTCGGCCGCCAGCACAGCGGCGGACACCGGACCTATCTCTGCGGTGTCGACCATGCGCGTGGGCACCACATCATCCATCGGCCGATCCCACACCATGGCATTAATGGCCGCAGACCCTGCCCATCCGCGCCCCCGCGGATACGGCACCAGCGGCCCTCCTACGATGCGCTGCACCGGCGTCGACGCCACCCTGTCAACGGTGGAGGCCTCATGCAGATCCACGCTCGTTGGCGCAGCGGTCACCGGGGTCTCAGCGATCACCGTGACCTGGTGTCCGGCAGCAACGAGCCGTCGGGCCACGACTGCACCGCCGACACCGGCGCCGATAACGATTATTCGGCGCACTGCAGCCATATCGCCATCCTGCCATGTCGGCTGCGCACCCGGCCGGCCACGAGCGCACCAACCCACTCACCTAGGCTCGTCGCATGGTGGACCACCCCGCACCTGACGGCCATTACTTCGATATGGAGAGTGCTGCCACCGGCGACATCTTCCGGCCAACGGCTCACGCCCGAGGCCCGTGGGACGCAGGGTCGTGTCACGCCGGCCCACCTACCGGTCTGCTCGCTCGCGCTGTCGAACACCTACTGCCCGACATGCGCTTGGCGCGTATCACCGTGGAACTCACCCGCCCCGTCCCGATGGCCGGGTTCACGATTGCTGCAGAGATCACCCGCCACGGCCGCTCGGTGGCGACAGCAACAGCACGCATCATCGATACCGATGATCGCGTCATCGTCACCGCCAACTCATCGCATCTCCGTGCCGATGGGCCCTTCGACCTGCCCACGCCGAATGTGCCGCACCCTGATATCGACGCCACCGTGGCCGACCAGTTCCCACTCACGGCGAGTCGCCATGGCCTCGATGCGTTCATGGGGTCCACCGCGGTCCGTACACCGGTCGACACCGGCCACGGGCGAGATGCTGATGGCTGGGCAACGATGTGGATGCGTACCGTGCCACTCCTCGCCACCGAGGAACCATCGCCGTTTCAGGCAATCTGTCCGCTGGCGGACTGTGGCAACGCCATCGGCCGCAATGCCGAACCCACCGAGGTGGCGTTCATGAATACCGACCTCAGTATCCACCTCCACCGCGCACCTGTTGGCGCGTGGTTCGCCAGCAGGGCGCTATCGCACTGGAACGCCGACGGCATCGGCATGAGCGACGCCGAACTGTTCGACGCGGCCGGGCCAGTGGGCCGGGCGATACAGACACTGCTGATCAGGCCCGCGGGCTGACTCAGGCGAGTTTTTCGACAAACGACTCGAGTTGACGCAGATTGCGGCACTCGTACACGCCGTCGGTGTGTCGGCCGTACTCGCCAACGATTGAGTCCCCGGTATTCCAGTAGGAGCGCGGCTCGGGATTCAGCCAGTACACGTGGCGAGCAACACCGGCCATTTCCTTCACCACCCATGCCTGGCTGGCGTGGTAGTTGTTGCGCGCATCGCCAAGGAGCAGCACCGTCGTCTTCGGACCCACGTCTTTGCCGTAGCGCTCCCAGAACACCTCGAAAGCATGGCCATAGTCGGAGTGTCCATCGACCCACACCACATCGGCTTCGGTGTTCACTCGATGAATCGCCTCGGTGATGTCTTCGGTGGACTTGAAGTAGTCAGTAACTTCGTCGATGCCGTCGATGAACACGAACGACCGCACTTTCGAGAACTGACCAGAGATGGCGTACACCAACATCAGCGTGAATCGGGCGAAGGCGGCGACCGAACCTGAGATGTCGGCCACCACCATCAACTCTGGTTTGGCGGGCCGTGGGAACTTGAACTTGGGTTCGGCAGGCACACCGCCATAGCTGAGCGAATGCCGCACCGTCGAGCGGAAATCGAGAGGACCACGTCGTTGGTGTTTACGTTTGCGGGCAAGTCGCGCCGCGAGTTTCCGAGTGAGCGGTTGCAGGGCTTTGCGCAACGACTGCATCTCGTCGCGAGAGGCATGCATGAACTCCACATCCTCGGGCAACGGTTTACGCAGGGTCTTCGCCATCGCCTCCGCGCCACGGTCGGCCACGAGCCGGCGGCGAATCTCGGCCTCGACCTCGGCTTTGAACTCGGCGATCCGGTGTTCGAACTCTTCGCGTTCTAGCCGCTGTTCCAACGTGGTGCTCGGCGCCACCGACTGCTGGGCGGCGGCTTCCATCATCTTGTCAAGCATGCCGTCGAGATCAAGATTTCTGAGGGTGCGATACAGGTAGTAGGTGCCACCGACGGGTCGTCCCGGCTCCATCCCAGCAAAGCGCTGCACCGCTTGACGTGCCAGCGCTCGCATCAGTGCCTGATCGCCCTGCATCAGCGACTGCATCAACAGATGCGCGATCTCTTCGGGGGTGAGAGCGTCGAGGCTGCCCGCTCCCCCGCGACCATCACCGGACTGTGATGCGTCTTGCATCTCACGCCACAACTCATCGAGATCGCCCTCGGTGGCTTCACCGTCGCGGTCGAGTGCGTACTCAGGTCCGCGCAGGCTGAAATACACCTCGAAAATCGTCTCGAACGTGCGCCAGTGCGCCTGGTTCTTGATGAGCGACGCCGCCAGGGCGTACTTGAACGCTTCACGATCTTCGATCGGAATATGCCGCACGGCCTCCATCGCATCGAGGTTCTCCGTGAGGCTGACCGGCAGGCCTGCCTCACGCAACTGCCCAACGAACCCGCCGAGCAGGTCGAGCATGCCGCGCTGTTCGGTGGCGCTCACTCGTCGACCGAGAGCTCCTTCGCCGCCTTGGCGATATCGGTCTGGTACTTCAACAAGATGTGAAGGGTTTCTTTAGCGATCTCTTCGTCGATGGTCTCGATGTTCAACAACATCAGAGTCCGCGCCCAGTCGAGGGTTTCCGACACGCTCGGTGCCTTCTTCAGATCCATCGAACGAATCGACCGGACGACGCGGGCGATCTGATCAGCCAGGTTCTCGGTGATGTCGGGCACCTTGGCGAGCACAATCTCACGCTCACGCTCCATCGACGGATAGTCCACGTGCAGATACAGACACCGGCGCTTCAAGGCTTCGGACAGTTCGCGCGTGTTGTTCGACGTGAGGAACACCAACGGAATTTGCTTTGCCTCAATCGTGCCCAGCTCGGGGATCGACACCTGATAGTCCGACAAGATCTCCAGCAGCAATGCCTCGGTTTCGACCTCGACGCGGTCGACCTCGTCGATCAGCAACACCACCGGGTCGTCGGCGGTGATCGCCTCGAGCAACGGGCGGGTCAACAAGAACTCGTCAGAGAAGATGTCGTCGTGCAACTCGGTCCAGGAGTCCGAGCCGCGATCAGCCTGAATTCGCAGCAACTGCTTCTTGTAGTTCCACTCGAACAATGCTTTGGACTCGTCCAAGCCCTCGTAACACTGCAGGCGCACCAGACGCGCCCCGGTCAACTCAGCGATTGACTTCGCCAACTGTGTTTTGCCGGTGCCGGCCGGGCCCTCCACCAACACCGGCTTGCCGAGCCGATCCGCGAGATAGGCGACGCCGGCAATGCCGTCATCGGCGAGGTAATCGAGATCGCGCAGACCGTCACGCACCATCTGCACGCTCTCGAAACGTTGGACCTGTTCAGAAGTCATCGATACGACGCTACCGGCCACCTCCCCAACCGCCAGAATCGACCCGCGGATCACGCAGATTTCATCGAGCGCTCGTTGTGCTCCGGCGTGGCCTGCCTTAGCGTGCCCCGCCGTGTCCGCGGCCGATGCGCCCATTGACGACGACGTCATCATCGCCGTGGCTGTCACGCCTCAACGTCTCGCGTGGGGCACCTGGGCATTGTTCACTGGCATGTCAATCCTGCTGGCCGGCATGGGCCTGTTCGCCACCCTCGTGGCCGTCCGTGCCGAAGTAGAAGGATTCGGCACCGTCGTGATCGGCACGATGAGCGCCGCCTACTACACCGGCTTCATGGTCGGCAGTCGCATCACATTGCGCTTCCTCGGACAGGTCGGCCACATCCGTGTGTGGGCGGCGCTGGCCTCGGTGCTTGCGGTAGTGATTCTGCTTGCCGGGGTGGCGGTGCATCCGGTGTTGTGGGTAGTCATGCGTCTGGTTGCAGGCAGTTGCATCTCTGGGCAATACATCGTCGCCGAGAGTTGGCTGCACCAACTCGCCACGAACACCACTCGTGGACGACTTCTCGCGGTCTACGGAACGCTCACCGTGGTCACCTATGCCGCGGGCCAATTGCTCGTCGGAACGGTGGATGTGGGTGGGCGCGGCGGCTTCACATTTGCGGCCATCTTGCTCGCTGCCGCAGTGGTGCCCGTCACATTGTCAGTCGAGGCCACACCACCACCCATCGTCGTCCCCGAGCGCATGCCGCTTCGTCGCATGTGGTCCATCGCCCCCACCGGCATGACCTCGACATTTGCCATTGGTGTGATCACCGGTGGCGCACTCGCGTTCGCACCGGTCTACGCCCAACGCGCCGGCCTCGGCCTGGTCGCCGTCGGTGCATTCGCAGCGGTGCCAGCACTCGGCAGTTTGCTCCTGCAGATTCCAATGGCGGCGCTGTCGGATCGCACCGACCGTCGTATGGTTGGAGTAGCTGCTGCAGTTGTCGCCACTGGCCTTGGCGCCCTGCTCGCGAGTGTTGGCGCAGACTCCCTGCTCGGCTTCGTGGCCATGGGGCTCATCGGCGGGGTGCTCTTCACCTTGCAAACCATCGCGGGCGCATACACCAATGATGTGATCCCCACCGAACAGATGAATTCTGTAGCCGCCCAATTGGTGTTGCTCCTTGGCGCCGGCGCCGGATGCGGGCCGCTGATCACCGGTATCGCGATGGCGACCGGCGGATCAGGCGCCTATGCGGCCACCATCGCGGCTGGCAGCGCAACTCTCGCGCTGTATCTCCTGGTGCGCATCATTCAGCACCCGTCGGCGACGCGCGCCATCCCTCGCAACGCGGTGGCGGTCATCGGGCGTTTGTACTACGTGCCCGCCACCGCCGCGAGCCTCGGTCGGCGGATTCGTCTGCGCCGTTCACGGCGCTGATCACCCTACGATGCAGCCGTGGCACGGCATCGCGACCTTGACCGCCGGCTCGAATTACTCGACGCCGTGGTGCATCACCTCGGCCAACGGGGCGTGTCGGGTGTGTCGGTTCGCGGCATCGCCCGCGACCTCGGACTGAATCCCAATGCCCTCGCTCATCACTTCGGCGGACGGGTGGAGTTGCTGCGCGCCGCCCTCGACCGTGCACTACAGATTCAACTCGCCGTGCAAGACCGCCAAGAACAACGTCGGCCGCACCGCTCCGAAGCAGAGCGAATCCGGTCATGGTGGCGCTGGACCACATCATCCCCAGACCACCTTGCAACCGTGCGCATCGCGGTTGAAGTGGCCACGCTGCCACCCGGCCAATTTCCGGTACGCCCCGACGGCGTGCGTTTCGCCTGGCAGGTGGGCATGCGAGAGCGGTTGCGCATCCGTGGGCTAGATCGTCGCACCGCCGAGAGCGAGTTTGCACGGATGACCGCGATCGCAACAGGCCTTGTCGTCGAAATGGCAGTTCCGGGGAGTCGGCGTCGGCTGAGCGAGGTGCTGGAATCCACAGTGATCGACCTCGAAGCGCGGCTGGCAGCGGCTGAAGCGGCCGCAGCCGCACGCCCGGGTAGGTCAGATCTGTGGCCAGCTAGCCCCGATGATGCCGGGATATCGAACAATGTCGGTCGTCATGCCGCCGGCTGACAGGCGCGCACATCCACACAACTGCCATGCGGGCGTACACCCATTAGCCGCCACACGGAGATGGCCGACCCCGCAGGGCCGGCCATCGAACCGTGTGATGTGGGGCATCGCCCCAATTCAGTTGTGAATCAGGCAGCAGCCAAACCGGCGGCGATCCACTCGTCCACCAGTGCCCGGTTGTCCTCAATCCACTGAGCGGCGAGTTCCTCGACATCGGCACCGTCACCCATGTCGACGTTCATCAACGACACATCGATGACGTCCATCTGGAAGGCCTCGAGCACCGCAGCAACTGCCGGGTTGGCAGCAAGGAAGTCGTTGTTCGCGGTCGCCTGAATGTCGGCAGCCACCCACCCGAGGGTGCAGACGCCATCTACCGAGCCTGGGCACTTATCGGCTCCAATGGAGGCGGTTCCGGGACGCTGGTCGTGTGCTTCGCCACCCTCGGCCCCGGTTGGGTTCGAATCGTCGATGACGTCCTCCACGCTCAACCACAGAACGTTGTCACCGGGGCGCATCTGGGTGATGTACGCGCTCGGAGTCCATGTGTAGATGATGGCTGGCTCGCCAGCATCAGCCTTGGTTGCTGCCTCGGCGAACTGAGCGTCGTACCCAGCAATCGTCTGCTGAATGTTCTCCCAGCCCGAGAATGCAACCTGACTCTGGATGATGTCGTCGCAGGTCCAGCTCTCCTGACACCCGTAGATATCAGCGATGCCGTTACCCGGAACAGGGTCTTGGGCGTCATAGGCCGCGATGGCATCGGCGTTGGTGTTGAAATCATCCAACGACGTAATGCCGTATTCCTCGGCGAACGTCTTCGTGATGAGGTAGCCCTGCAGACCACCAGCCATCATCATCTCACCGATTGCGCTGACGTGATCTCCCACCAGGGAGCCGTCTGGCAGGTCATTCGCGAGCCACGAGTTGTGACCGGGGTACCAGCTGTTGATCCAGAAATCGGCGTCGCCCTGAGCCATCGCGATGTACGCGTTGGCTGGGCCGAGCTCAACATCTTTGGGATCGGACACGTCGTAACCCAGCTCTTGCAGCACGGCGCGGATGACGTAGGCGTTCGGGTCCTCGGTAGACCAGTCGGCCTTGGCCATGGTGATCGACACGCCCTCGCCCGGCATGGCGGCCGGCTCTTCAGCGGGCTCCTCTGCCGGCTCTTCGGCCGGAGCCTCAGCGGGCTCCTCTGCCGGCTCTTCGGCCGGAGCCTCAGCAGGCTCTTCAGCGGGTTCCTCGGCCGGAGCCTCTGCAGGAGCCTCCGCCGCCGGCTCTTCAGCGGCGTCGTCGTCACCCCCACAGGCTGCGAGCACGAGGCTGAACGCCGCGAATGATGCGACAAGCGTTCTGCTTCTCTTGGTCATATTGAACCCCTCCTTCGGGTTTCCGTGTTGGTCACGCCGTGACAGTTCACGCTGCTCACGAAGCGACTCCTGCTGTTTCCGTATCAGGGAGTGCAGAAGCCCCTCCTGACACAGACTCCGGCGGGGTCAACTCTGCGGTGACCTCGCCATACACCTTCACTCGCTCGAATCCGCGAACGACCGAACCGCCCGCCGACACCAAGAAAAGACCAGCGAACATTGCGAACATCGCACCCACACCGCTGAAGTAGTTGCGATCCGCAACGCGGACGAGGGTTGCCACGTATGCCACGGACATCGCCGTTACACCGAGGCCGAGCCCCATTGCCACAACTCCACCAATCCAACGACGACGGTCTCCCATGCCGGAGACCCCGGCGGCGACAGCGGCACCTAATGCCGCACCGATGCTGAAAACGACCGCCCATACGCCAAAACCAGTCCCATCCCGTGACATTCCGTCGAGAACGATCCGCTCATCCTGCTGAGCCTTCGCCCGGACTACTTGAATCTCGGTCGCGGCAACACCAGGGTCCATCTCACCCGAGGCAGCGAGAGCCTTAATGTCATCAATTTCAGCTTCGATCTCGGGCGTCATCAGCACGCCACCACGCTCATCGAGATGCCACATCGACAGCATCGAGACAAACGCCACCAGAACGGCAGTAACCCCCAAGAGGACCGGCCCAACCATCACTCGTTGACGTAGCGGCCGTCGCGGCCCATACGGCCCAGTTGCGACCCAACCGAGGCCCGCCACCGCGGCAACTAACGCACCGAAGAGCGCCAGCCATGCGCCAACACCCGGGCTATACCCCGTCGCGAGGTCGCTCGGGCGACCGACCAGGTACGACCCAACGGTGATCAGCATCGCGGTGGCTGCGAGTGCCGCACCATCGGCTGACAGCCACCGATGTCCAGTTCGACCAGCAAGGGTCACGAGCGCGGCAAGTATGACGACGCCAGCAAACAGCGCGGCAATGATGCTGAACCACGATCCGCCCTCTGCTGCAAGCGCCCCGTAATCACCGACCAACTCGGCGTCATCACGACGGGCATACGAACTGAACGGCGCCCCTCCAGAGGCCCACGTGAGCAACAGCGACACCAATACGATCACCGCGCCGGTGGCGCTGGCCATGATCAAGGATCGCTCACGCGAACTCATCGGCGCGATCGCCCCATCGGTGGTCGACGCATCCGGCGCGGGTGCGGCCGCCGGATTGAAGTCCGGGTCGCTCAACAGTTCCTCCGGCCGTGAACGTGCCTTCCATGCTGTGCTCATACGGCTGAACAGGTTCTTCGAGCCCGCTTCGGTCTGGGAGATCCGGTCGAGGATCACCGCCAACAAGAAAAAACCAAGGCCGGCGGCCGCGGCAAGGTTCACATCCTGCTGACCGAGCGCTCGGAACAACAGTGCACCCAATCCGCCGGCACCCAAAATGGCCGCGATACCCAACATGGAGAACGCCAGCAGCAATGTCTGGTTGATGCCAGTCATGATCGCTGGGCGCGCAAGCGGCAACTGCACATCGCGCAGCACCCGCAGTTCGGTGGCGCCATAAGCCCGGCTTGCCTCCACCACGTCCTCGGGAACACCTCGAATGCCGAGGTTCGTGAGTCGAATCAGCGGCGGTAAGGCGAACACCATCGTTGCCATGGTCGCCGACACCCGACCAACGCCCCAGAAATACACGAAGGGGAGCAGGTACACAAAGGCGTGAATGACCTGCATGGCGTCAAGAGTGGGGCGCATCACCTTCCACACACCATCGAAACGCCCCGACAGGATCCCGAGCGGTATGCCAATGACCACGCAGACGATCACCGCCACAACGATGAACCCGATGGTGCGCGCGGTCTGCACCCAGAATTCTTGGCCGAGCAAACCGCACACGACGAGGCCCAGTGCGGTGCCGGTGGCAACCGTGAGATTTCGCACCAACCACGCAATCGCGAACATGATGCCTACGACGACCAGCCACGGGATCGACAACAAGAAGTTGTCCACAATGTTCTCGAGAAGGAACTCGAACGGCCAGGCGATGGCGTCGAGAAGTCCGCCAAGGTTCAGCGTTGTCCAGTTGACCGCTTCTTCAATCCATGAGCCAAACGGAATGAGGTACTCATCCAGCACCTCGTCATCGAGGATGCCGGGCCCACTGTCGTCTTGCATCAGCAACGTCACAAGAACACCTCCCGCTCGAACTCATCGATCAGTGACTCGACACGACCGAGTTCTTCCATGATGTGACGCGGGTCGAGGTTGCCGACCAAGCGACCGTCGTCATCGACCACGGCGATTGGCAGGCCACGGCCTGCGGAGGCGTAGACCTCATTCAGCGTTTGGCGCGCACCGGCGGTGGCGAAGTCAGACCGCAGCGCATCCCCAAGGGAGTTGCTCCCCATCTCGATCGAGCGCAACCCGTCGGCGACGGTGAGCACCGCCACCGGGCGCCCGACATCGTCGACCACGAACGCACCGGCACGGTCCGATACGGCCCGCACGGCGTCACTCAGCGTGGCGGATCGATCAACTGGCTGCGGCTCCACCATGACGTCACTCACCATGATCACCCGACCCTGGTCAACGTCTTGAACGAACTCGGCGACGTAGCCGGTGGCCGGCTTCGTGAGGATCTCCTCAGGCGTGCCGATCTGCACAACCCGGCCGCCGCGCATGATGCACACTCGGTCGCCGATGCGCAGGGCCTCATTCAAATCGTGGGTGATGAACAGAATCGTCTTGCGCAGTTTCTGTTGGATGTCCATCATCTCGTCTTGCATCTGCCGACGAATGAGTGGGTCGAGCGCGCTGAACGCCTCGTCCATCAACAAGATGTCCGGGTCAGACGCCAACGCTCGCGCGAGACCGACACGCTGCTGCATGCCACCCGAGAGCTGTCCGGGCATCGACGTCGCGTAGGCCTGTAAGCCCACCAGGCTCAGCGCCTCAAGCGCGGCACGCTCGCGCTCGCGCCGGTCGACACCTTGGACCTCGAGCCCGTACGCAACGTTCGAGATCACGTTGTGGTGTGGGAACAGAGCGAAGTGCTGGAAGACCATGCCCATCTTTTCGCGACGGACCGCTTGGAGTGCCTTTCCCGACAGCGACTGGATATCGACGTCGTCAACCCACACATGCCCGGTGGTCACCGAATGCAATTTGTTGACCGTTCGGATGGCGGTGGACTTACCCGAGCCCGATAGGCCCATCACCACAAAGATCTCACCTTCAGCAACATCGAAATTGACATCGGCGAGCCCGACGACATGGTCGGTCCAGGTTTGGATATCGGTCTTTGATGCACCCTCGCGGGCGAGTTCCAACGCCCGCCCCCGGGGCTGTTCACCGAAGATCTTGTAGACGCCTTCAAGGCGTACTTTTGTCATCGAATCACTGCTCTCATGGAGTAGTCGGCACACGGGGAGGCCACCGGCCAATCTCTGCATGGCACCATCGTCATTGACGGCACTCACATGCACCCGTACGTATCGGTTGTGGGACACACCCTAGCGCACCGACGCCCGTACGCCGAATCATTCGGTGATCACCTGACCAAGGAATTAGTGACATGTGTCTAAGGAATCGCCCGGATAACTGCTGCCGTAGCCTGCGGACTATGAGCGCCCCGCATCGGATTGTCTCGCTGCTTCCGTCTGCCACGGAGATCCTCTTCGCGCTCGGCGTGGGAGACAACGTCATCGGAGTCACCTTCGAATGCGATACCCCCGCCGAGGCACGGACCCGACGCATCGTGTCGACATCCGCCATCCCAGATGGACTCACTCCCGGAGAGATCGACGCCATCGTGCGTGAACGAACTGCAGCCGGCGAGGACCTCTACCACCTCGAACGCGACGCCCTCGCCGATCTCAACCCTGACCTGATCGTCACCCAGGACCTGTGTGCGGTGTGCGCACTCGACACCGCAGAGGTCACCGATGCCCTCGCCCACCTTGGCTGCAGCAGCGATGTCGTCAGCCTCGACCCCAGAACCCTCGATGAAGTACTTGACACGGTTGCCACCCTCGGGGCCGCCGTCGGGCGCGCCGACGTAGCGGCCACGACCATTGCCGACTGCCGCGCACAACTCAGCAACCTCGCCTCACGCATGGCAACGACACCAACCCGACGGGTGCTGGTCGTCGAGTGGTGCACGCCCGTGTTCGGTGCCGGCCATTGGATACCCGAACTCGTGGTCGCTGCTGGGGGCGAACCGGTGCTTGCCGCCCCAGGTGCGCGCTCACACCCAATCGACGATGACGAGGTGCGCGCCTGCGGCGCCGATGTCGTCATCATCGCTCCATGCGGATTTGACACTGATGGCGCTGCCGATCAGGCACGCGCGATGATCGACGCCGGCGCCTTACCGCCCGGAGCCGACGTCTGGGCGATCGATGCGGACCATCTCATCGTGCGGCCCTCACCAGCACTCGTGCAGGGCGCTCAGGTGATCGCGCAGATCCTTCACCCCGACCTCGCGGGCACACCCGCAGCCGATCACGCGCTCTTCGTCGGGCAGTCCTGACCACCGCGCAGACCTGCACGCGCGAGCAGCCGCGAACAAACCGGCGTCGCTGATCAGCGACGGCTGCCGCGACGACGCGCGGCGCGGTTAGGTGCGCCACCGCCCGTGCGTCGACTTGGCGCGGGCCGAGATGGTGACGCGGCCCCCACTCGATACGGCTTCGCCCGGAACCACAGGTTGCATGCCCACTTCTCGCCCGCGGTCACTGGCATCCCACCATGCAGCGAGGCCTCGTGAATATTGGTGTGCTCATCGCAGATGTTGTGGAAGATGACCAGGCGACCCGGTTCGGCATCCACCTCGAGTTCCAGCTTCGGGAAGCTCGTGCCACCACCGCCAGACGGCTCATTGAGATACATCAGCGCCGTCAGAACCCGTTGGCCGCCGTTCTCGGTGCGTAGCCGTCCCTTCTCGGTATCGAGGCGCCATCCGTCGTAATGCGGGCGGTACTCCTGGGTCTCGGCGTAATGCACCACCTGCATCGACTCACTGTGATGGACCGGAATGCCCACCATCGCTCCCACCCGGTCGACGACGCCGCGCACAATCTCGGAATCGTCGTAACGCACCCATGCCACTGACCCGGTGCGTGCCTCACTGGTGGTGTTCTGCCGTGTGGATGTGACCTTGGCAGAATCGAGACGAGGTCGAGCGAGGCCGATGATGTGCTCACACTCGTCATCGGTCAAGAACTGCGGCACCGACCAGACCAGCGGGTCGTCGGCCAAGCGCTCACCGATGTCGTACCCCTCGCGCAACCTCACCGGCGCATCTTCTCACACCATGACGTCCTCGCCCAGCCGCAATCGGCGCCGCGCAACGTCAGCGGAACAGATCGCGACTGGTGTCGCGCAACACCGGAGCCATCGTCGCGGAATCATCGACGACATGTTCGACACCGCGCACAACGCCCACAGGAATACGCGATGTGTTGCCCTTCACCAACTCGGCTGCGGCTGCGACTTCGTCCACGACGCACAACTCCTGCACCCGGAACTCATGTCCGTGAGGGTCGACCTCGCCGATGTACGAACGCATCGGCGCCATGCCGGCCACGCCGATCGCGATATCGGTCTGGCCCTCGCGCCATGGCCGGCCAAAGGTGTCACTGATGATCACCGCCGCCGACACGCCTGCAGCGTCGAATCCGGCACGAATCGTGCGGGCCGATGCATCCGGGTCAACAGGCAGCAGCACCAACCGGCCATGTGCGCCCGACGATGACTGGTCTACACCAGAGTTCGCACAGATGAACCCGTGATGCGTTTCGGTGATCAGAACCGGCCCAAGCTGGCGCACCACCCGCGCCGATTCGGCCAACACCACCTCCACAACACGAGGGTCCTTCTCCCAGCGCTGCGACCAGTCACGCGCAAATGCCCCCGGTGTGATGTCGCCAAGTTCTACCGTGCGACCCTCCGCCTTCGACACGATCTTCGAGGTCACCACGACGATGTCACCATCGATAATCGGTGTGTCGGCCGCGCGGGCTGCGTCGAGGATCATCGCAGCAAGATCATCACCGGGAGTGATCTCGGGAAGCCCTGGAACAGGATGAATCTGTACGGACACGGCGACACGGTAACGCGGTAGCGTGGCGTCATGCGTCACTGGTCGCCACATCGCTGGATGGCTGCCGCGGGTGGCAGCGTCGTGGTCGGCCTCGCGCTCGGCCTGCCCACCGATGTGGTGCCGAACCCGGTGTTCTCCCGACCGGTCGACGTCACGTGGTGGTCGTACCCGGTGCTGGTGATCAGCGCGATCCTCGGCGGGTTGTTGCTAGCCACCTATGTGCGCGAACCCGTACCCGGCGATGACGGTGCCACGCAGGATGCCGAACTCGCGGAGCGACCGAGTCGGCTCGGTACCGCCGGCGGATTGCTCTCGTTCTTTGCGATCGGCTGCCCGGTGTGCAACAAGATCGTCGTTGTGGCCATCGGCACCACCGGTGCCCTGGACTGGTTCGCCCCCACACAGCCGCTGCTCGCCGTGGGCTCCCTGGTGCTGTTGACAGTGGCGCTGCGGCAACGCCTCCGCAGCGCGCAGGCCTGCAGCATTCCGGCCCGATCACGCGAAGCAGTCGTCGATGCGGGCAACATGAACCGATGAGCACCCTCGACAACGTCTCAGAGATCTTCGACGCCGACCGGTGGGAACCAGTGCCGGGCTTCGACCTCGCCGACATCACCTATCACCGGGCGCGCGATATCGGATGCGTGCGCATCGCCTTCGATCGTCCCGAGGTACGCAACGCATTCCGCCCACACACGGTGGACGAGCTGTACCGCGCCCTCGATCACGCACGGATGAGTCCCGACGTGGGATGTGTGCTGCTCACCGGCAACGGCCCGTCCCCACGCGACGGCGGCTGGGCATTCTGTTCTGGCGGCGATCAACGCATCCGTGGGCGCACCGGCTACCAATACGCCTCCGGTGACACCGCCGACACCGTCGACCCCGCACGTGCGGGCCGCCTGCACATCCTCGAGGTGCAACGTCTCATCCGTTTCATGCCCAAAGTGGTGATCTGCGTGGTACCCGGGTGGGCGGCCGGTGGCGGCCACAGCCTGCACGTCGTCAGCGACCTCACCATCGCCAGCCGTGAACATGCACGCTTCAAACAAACCGATGCCGATGTGGCCTCGTTCGATGGCGGTTTCGGCTCGGCATACCTGGCACGGATGGTCGGGCAAAAATATGCCCGCGAGATCTTCTTCCTGGGTCGCGAGTACACCGCCGAACGCATGCAAGAGATGGGAGCGGTCAACGAGGTCGTCGACCATGCCGACCTCGAGGCCACCGCATTGCAATGGGCCGCGGAGATTTGCGCGAAGAGCCCAACCGCGCAGCGCATGCTGAAGTTCTCGTTCAACCTGGTGGACGACGGCCTCGTTGGCCAGCAGGTATTCGCGGGAGAGGCCACACGTCTGGCCTACGGCACGGACGAAGGGGTGGAAGGTCGCGACGCCTTCTTGGAGAAGCGTCCGCCCGACTGGTCTGGGTTCCCCTACCACTTCTGACCGCCGTCTCGATGGGCACCCGTATCGCGATCGACAACCCCGACGACGACCGTCTCGGTGTCTTTCGCCTGCGCGAACGCGGTCTCACGAATCGGGCCGACAAACGCGACGACACCGGCGCCGGCATGTTCTTGGCCGAAGGCGACCTGGTGGTCACCCGCGCCTATGAAGCCGGGTGCGTGCCCGTCGCCGCACTCGCCGACGCCGACCGGGTGCCGGCCATCGCCGACCTACTCGACTGCGCGGTGTATGTCGGTGGTGATGCGGTGCGCGCAATGGTGACCGGCCTCGGCATGCCGCACCCGATCGTGGCGGTGTTCGAACGCCCCGGCCGGCCATCGGCGAGCGCCCTGCTCGCTCGCAGCCACCGGCTTGTGGTCGCTGAACGCGTGGACAACCCGGCCAATATCGGTGGCATTGTGCGCAACGCGGCAGGGCTTGGCTGGGATGGCCTCCTGCTCGATGGCACCAGCGCCGACCCGTTGTCACGACGGGCCCTCCGAGTGGCGATGGGCACCGCATTCGCGCTGCCACACGCACGCACACGCGACATCGTCGACGTTCTCGGCGACCTCGGTGACGCCATCGACCTCTTGGCGCTGACTCCCGACAACGATGCCCTCTCTGTTGACGATGTGGCCGCCACACTTGACCCGCAACGCCCACGCGCCGTGCTGATCGGCGCCGAACGCAGCGGTCTCAGCGAGGCACTCCTGGCCTGTTCCCGCCCGGTGCGTATACCGATGTCGGCCGGCGTCGACTCACTGAATGCAGCCGCGGCCTCGGCTGTGGCGTGTCACGTATTGCGCTGACGCCGACGCCGACGGGTCGAGCCTCCCGCGGGCGTATCCCAGCGGAACCGTCGTAGAGCAATCAACATGCCGCCCACACCCCACGCGAGGACGACGAGGAGCGACCCGGCATCCGGCGACGTCGCCGCTGCGGTCGGATGGAATGACGCCTGAAACGACTCCACGAATGGTTTCAACGGAAACACATCCCCGATGACATCAAGCCACCGCGGCGGATCATCGAGTGGGATGAACACATTCGACACGAAGGCCAACGGCAGGATTGTGGCATTGGCCACCGACGAGGCAGCGCTCGCTGTGGGAACCGCGGATGCCACCGCCGTGCCGAGGGCGGCGAAACAGACCACCGACACCACAAAGGTGATCGCGGCAGCCGGCAGCGCCGATGGGGTGATCTCAAGGCCGTAGGCCACAACACCGATCAGCAACATGAACACCGCACCGATCGTTGCGATGATGACCGCGGCCACGAGATGCCCACCGAGATACACCCACACCGGCAGCGGCGTTGAGCGCCACCTCGTCAGCACCCCTTCCTCGCGCCGAATCGGCAACATATTCGCCACGTTCGTGTAGGTGGCCGATACCGCGGTGAACGCCGCCAACGCCCCGGTGTAGAACTGCCGCGTCGGCCATTCCCCGCCATCGGCGAGAGCCGTTCCATTGCCGAATACGGCATTGACGACGACCAGGATCACGACCGGTAACGCCAACGTGAAGAACACCGCTGCGGGTACCCGCACGAACATCGCCACCTGATGTCGTGTCTGCCGCGCGAGCAGGCCAACAGACGACGGCCACGGCCCTCGATCAACCATGACCGCTCCCCGAGTGATCATCTGAGATCAGATCGATGAATGCGTCTTCAAGCGATGGAGCGCTGATTTCCCAATCGTCCACCGTCACGCCATGTCGTCCCGTTGCTCCCACCAGTGCCGCCACCAAATCAGCGATGTTCATCGACGAGAACACGTGATGCGAGCCAACAACCTCCACCTTGTCGTACAGGCCCGACACGGCCTCCACCACCACATGGGTATCCGGCCCGTCGAGACGCACGACCACGCGGCCGTGTGAGCCCCGACTGCGGATGTCATCGGGTGTGCCCTCCAACACGATCCGACCCCGTGACATCACCCCGATCCGGTCGGCTAAATGCTCGGCTTCATCGAGATAGTGGGTGGTCAGCAGCACCGTTGTTCCGTCCGAGCACAGCGCACGCACCAGATCCCAGGCACGTCGGCGAGCCGACGGATCGAAACCCGTTGTCGGTTCGTCGAGGAACAGCACCTCGGGACGGCCGACGATGCCGAGAGCCATATCGAGACGGCGCCGCTGCCCACCCGACAAGGTGTCGATGCGCGCGCTGGCCGAACCCTCCAGATCAACAAGGTCGAGTACGTCATCGACGGAACGAGGTGACCGGTACACCGAGCCGTACAGGCTCACCGCCTCTGCCACTCGCAGTTCGGATTCCACTCCGGAGGACTGCAACACGATGCCGATGCGATCTCTCAGCACACGTCCCGCAGCACCGCCCACCGCCGGGTCGTGACCCAGCACACTCACCTCGCCAGCAACCCGGCGACGATGACCTTCGAGAACCTCGACCGTGGAGGTCTTACCGGCACCGTTCTCACCGAGAAGGGCGTAGACCTCGCCGCGTCCGATGGCGAGATCGACACCGTCGACGGCGCGCAGCACACCCGCAGGCGTTCGGTATTCGACAACGAGACCTCGCGCAGAAATCGCCGCCATGCCGGTCGCGCTCACGGCCGCAGCCCCATCGGGGCGTCATTGCGTAAGTGATCTGCGGCGGGCACGAAGTAGCCCAACAACTCCGCAGCAATCTCGGGCCCATCGTCACGGCCGTCGCAGACCACCCGCACGGCCTCGGCCATGTGCACGAGCCAACGATCTCGTTCAGCTTCACCGACAGTGAAGGGCATGTGGCGCATCCGGAGGCGCGGATGGCCGCGCTGTTCCATGTAGGTCTGCGGACCGCCCCAGTACTGGATGAGGAATAACCGCAACCGTTCACGAGCAGGACCCAAGTCGGGATAATCCGGATACATGGGTGCCAACACCTGATCGGTGGCAACCCCGTCGTAGAAGGCGTCGACCAGGGCGGTAAAGAACTCCTGCCCCACCCGCTCGTAGAGCATCGGCTGGTCGTCCACGTCTCCAGCCTACGGTTTGGGCCAGCGCGCCTCAGGTGTCGTATGTGGGATCGTCGAGATCGGCGAAGATGTCACCCAGGCCACCGCTCACACGATCGGGGAACTGCGGGGGCCGCTTGGCGAAGAACGAATCGATGCCTTCGCGGACATCATCCGAACGTCCACGTTCGGCGATACCCCGGCTGTCCATGCGGTGCGCCACCATTGGATGGTCGGCTCCGAGCATTCTCCACATCATCTTGCGGGCGACCGCCACCGACACCGCCGAGGAGTTCTCCGTCATTCGACGCGCGAGCGTCATCGCTGCGGGGAGTAGATCATCGGGAGCGTGCACCGAGCGCACCAATCCACCATCGAGCGCCTCGTCGGCGTCGAAGACCTCGCCTGATGCCACCCACTCCATTGCCCGCGATATGCCAACAAGACGCGGGAGGAACCAACTCGATGCCGCCTCGGGCACGATGCCCCGCCGGGAGAACACAAAACCGAACCGCGCCGACGTCGAGGCCAGGCGCACATCCATGGGGAGGGTCATGGTGACACCCACACCGACCGCGGCACCGTTGATCGCCCCGATGACCGGCTTCAGCGAGTCAAAGATTCTCAACGACACCGTGCCGCCACCATCACGTGGCACACCATTTGCGCCCATGATCTCCGAACCCCCCTTGGCGAACGTCTCGGTACCCGATGACAGATCGGCACCGGCACAAAAGGCGCGGCCCGCACCGGTGAAAATCACCGCGCGCACGTCATCGTTGGCATCGGTGTGATCAAGAGCGTCGATGATCTCTGCGCGCATCAACCCGGTGAAGGCGTTCATCTTGTCGGGTCGCGACAACGTGATCACGGCGATGCCGTCATCGATGTCGAGGCTGATGTGTTCGAAGCTCCCAGGGCCACTCATGCGACCATGTTGGCCGCCAAGACCGGCGCAATCGCGATCGGAGTGTGGAGCACCCAACCTCAGACGTCGAGGAACCGCGACGCGGCTGTGCCCGAGCCAACCGTGCCGACAAGAGCACCAAAGGCAACGAGGATCGCGGCCACCCGCCACTCGTAGCCATCAACCACGACAAGTGCGGTCATTCCTGAATTCACAGGGAATTCAGCGACACCAGCGGTCCACCGGTCGTTGATGAACCACATCGCCCCCGACGCGATCGCACCGCCCGCCACCCCATGGATGAGCCCTTCAAGCATGAACGGCAGCCGGATGAACCAGTCCGTGGCTCCCACGAGTTTCATCACTTCGATCTCGCGGCGACGCGCGAACATGGCCGTGCGGATCGTGTTCCAGATAAGTAGCGACGCAGCTGCCATCAGCGCCACCCACAACCCGGTGGTGTAGGTCGACACAAACCCCTGCAGACGTGAGATCAGATCGAGCTGCTCTTCTGCGAGCTGCACCGAATTCACGTTCGGCAGTTCCAGGTACCGGTCGCGGAGGCCCGACAAGATGTCGACCTCGGTGGCATCGAGAGGCACCACCTTGAACTGCGTAGGGATATTTGTGGCGTCCAGCAGGGCGCGGGTCTGCGGGTCGCCGGCGAAGAGTCGATCGGCATCACCAAGCGAACACGTCACGTCGCAGTACTGCCACGAATCGATGGTGATACCTTCTTGCTGGGTGAGGGCAGTCTCGATAACCCCCCGCTGGGCGTCATCCACGCCCGCATTCACGTACACGATCATTTCGACACCGCCCTCCCACTGGGCGAGCAGGTTGTCGAAGCCATGCTGGATCACCAGCGTCAGACCAAAGATCAGCAGCGACACCGCGGCGGTGATGATGGCCGCCACCGTCAAGGTGATGTTGCGCTGCAACGACGCACCCGTTTCACGCAGCAGGTACCCGATACGTGAGATCACGAGTACACACCTCGGCTCTGGTCACGCACGAGCACACCCCGATCTAGCTGGATGACCCGACGTCGCATCGAGTCGACGATGCGCTGATCGTGGGTGGCCATCACAACGGTCGTTCCCGTGGTGTTGATGCGATCCAACAGGCGCATGATGCCCTCGCCGGTCACCGGGTCGAGGTTTCCTGTTGGCTCATCGGCCACCAGGATCTGGGGGCGGTTCACGAAAGCGCGCGCAATCGACACGCGCTGCTGCTCGCCACCAGACAACTGGTGCGGAAACCGGTCCTCTTTGCCGGCCAACCCGACCAGCTCCAACACTGTGGGCACCTGCGTGTCGATCACATGACGCGGACGGCCGATGACTTCGAGGGCGAACGCCACGTTCTCGAACACCGTCTTGTTCGTCAACAATTTGTAGTCCTGAAACACGTTGCCGATATTGCGACGCAGCATCGGCACCCGGTTCGACGGCATATCGACGATGTTGCGGCCCGCCACCCACACCTCGCCGAGCTCGGGGCGTTCTTGGCGGTTGATCAACCGCAACAAGGTGCTCTTGCCCGAGCCCGACGGGCCGACCAGGAACACGAATTCGCCTTTGGCCACCTCGAACGAGGCATCGCGAAGCGCGACCACCTCATCGGAGTAGCTCTTCGTGACGTTGACGAGCCGGATCATGCTGCGGCGAGGGTAGTTGGAGATTCGGCCGGTGACAGGTCGCTCAGACCTCGACGGCCCCGGACCGGCGGAATCGGAGGTACCCCTCCATGAACAGATCCAGCTCCCCGTCGAGCACGCCCTCCACATTCGATGACTCGACTTCAGTGCGAAGATCTTTCACCATCTGATACGGCTGCAACACATAGGAGCGAATTTGGCTGCCCCAGCCGACCTGGGCCTGTTTGCCACCGATCGCGTCGAGTTCGGCCTGATGCTCCTCCTCGATACGCGCCGCCAACATCGTCTTCAGGCGGTTCATCGCCTTCTCACGGTTCTGCAACTGGGACCGTTCCTCCTGCGAGGACGCCACCAGCCCGGTGGGCTCATGAATGAGGCGCACCGCCGATGACGTCTTATTCACGTGCTGCCCGCCCGCACCCGAGGCACGGAAAACCTCCATGCGTACATCGGCCTCGTCGAGGTCGACCTGCGGGGCATCCATCACCGGCCACACCTGCACCGCCGCGAAACTGGTCTGACGCCGGCCCTGGTTGTCGAAGGGGCTGATGCGCACGAGTCGGTGCGTGCCACGCTCCCCCACCATCAAGCCGTAGGCATACCGACCGGTGATCGTCATCTCGGCCGAGTTGATACCCGCCTCGACGCCCTCGCTCACATAGTTCACTTCAACATCGAAGCTGCGGCGCTCGCCCCACTTGGAGTACATCCGCAACAACATCTCGGCGAAATCCTGTGCGTCGACACCACCATCTTTGGCGTTGATGTGCACGATGCACGGCGACTCGTCATGTTCGCCGGTGAACAGACTGCGCAACTCGAGTTGGTCGAGCAGCGTGGCCACCTCGGCGATCTGAGCTGCGATATCGGGCTCTTGGGACGCGTCGTCGACCTCACGCGCAAGCTCGTGTAACACCTCGGCATCAGACAATGACCCGGTCAGCGAGTCGTAGGTATCGAGGTCGTCTTTGGCCGCCGCGTACTCCGAATTCACACGGCGCGCGCGTTCGGGGTCGTCCCATAGGTCGGGTCGACCGAGTTCGGCCTCGAGTTCCACCAAACGGTCACGAGTGTCATCGATCGACAGGTACTGGGCAGCCTCGTCGACCCGCCGCGCGATATCGCGCAGATCATCGGTGAAGTCGCGCACGACTCAGCCAGCCCCGTGGCAAAGTTTGAACTTCTTGCCCGACCCACATGGGCACGGCGCGTTACGCGGCGTCTTGTCGAAGGCATCGCGCACCACGGTCTCGGGTTTCGCCGTCGGGGCGGGTTGTGGCGGCGCGGGCGCCTGACCTTGCGCCTCAGCTGCTGCGGCCGCCCGCGCGGTGTCAAAACCCGATGAGGTGTCGTCATCGCTGGAGGACTGCTGCATATTCAGCACCTGTGGCGCCAAAGTGGCGGGTTGCGCCTGGGTGACCTGCACGTGCATCACGTAACGCACAAAGTCGCGGGCGATGCCGGCCATCATTGCCGAGAACATCTGATAGCCCTCGCGCTGCCATTCGGTGAGTGGGTCTTTTTGGCCCATCGCGCGCAGGTTGATGCCACCTTGGAGGTAATCCATCTCCTCGAGGTGCTCACGCCAGCGCTGATCGATGATGCGCAGCATGACCTGGCGTTCGACGGTGCGCATCACCTCGTCGCCGAATTCGGCTTCGCGTTGGGCGTAGTGCCGGCCCGCATCGTCCAACAAGAGTTGGCGCAACTCACCACGATCGAGACAGTCACCCATCTGCACAGCGTCGAGGGTGGTCGGCCAGAAGAGAGCGACCTCTTTCGCTAAGCCGTCAATATCCCATTCGTCGGTGGCTGCTGATGCACAGTGGGTGATGAGCAGGTCATCGACCGCATCGGAGAGGTAATCCATCGCCGCAACGCGGAGATCTTCACCGTCGAGAATCTGGTCGCGACGCGCATAGATCACCTTGCGCTGTTCGTTCATCACCTCGTCGTATTTGAGGACGTTCTTGCGGATCTCCGCGTTCTTTTGCTCGACCGTGGACTGCGCTCGCTCAATGGCTTTGGTGACCATTTTCGCTTCGATCGCCTCATCGTCATCGAAACGACCCATGGCCCACTGCAACGCACCGGTGGCGAACAGTCGCATCAGATCGTCGTCGAGCGAGAGGTAGAAACGGCTCTCACCCGGGTCGCCTTGACGACCGGACCGGCCACGCAACTGGTTATCGATACGGCGCGAATCGTGACGCTCGGAACCAATGACGTACAAGCCACCCAGTTCCCGCACGCGTTCGCCCTCGGCACTGCATTCCTTCTGGAATCGCTGCATATGCCGTTCCAAACTTGCCATTGCCGAGGCGCGCTGTTCGCGGAACTCCTCGGGCATCTCCTCGAGCGGACGTGCCATAGCGAAGTCATCCACCAGCACGGCCTCGTCGAAGCCCTCTTTCACGACCTCGCGGCGCGCCAGCAACTCGGGATTGCCGCCGAGGAGGATGTCGACACCACGGCCGGCCATGTTGGTGGCCACGGTGATCGCGCCGAGACGGCCAGCTTGAGCCACCACCTCGGCTTCGCGAGTGTGCTGCTTGGCGTTGAGCACCTCGTGAGGAATGCGCCGCTCGGTCATGAGTCGCGACAGCAGTTCGCTTTTTTCAACACTGGCGGTGCCAACGAGCACCGGTTGACCGACCTCGTGACGCTCGACGATGTCGTCGATCACCGCACGGAACTTGCCGAGTTCGCCCTTGAAGATCAGGTCGGGCTGATCGGCACGGGCAACCGGTCGATTGGTGGGGATCGGCACCACACTCAAGCCATAGGTGTTCATCAACTCGGCGGCCTCAGTGGAGGCTGTGCCGGTCATACCGGCGAGCTTGTCGTACATGCGGAAGTAGTTCTGGAGGGTGATCGTGGCGAGGGTCTGGTTCTCCTCTTTGATCTTCACCCCCTCTTTGGCTTCAACGGCCTGGTGAATGCCCTCGGACCAGCGGCGTCCTTCGAGGATGCGGCCGGTGAACTCGTCGACGATTTTCACCTCACCGCCCTGCACGATGTAGTCACGATCGCGCCGGTACAGCTCTTTGGCTTTCAGGGCCACGGTGAACTGGTGCACGAAGTTCGCCTGAACGTCGTCGTACAGGTTCTCCACCTCGAGGGCCGCTTCGACTTTTTCGATGCCATCCTCGGTGGGCACGACAACACGCTTGTCCTCTTCGACTTCGTAATCGACGTCGCGGGTGAGCGTGCGCACGATGGAGGCAAAGCGGTAATACAGCTTTGCGGCGTCGCCCACCCGGCCGGAGATGATGAGCGGAGTGCGCGACTCGTCGATGAGAATCGAGTCGACCTCGTCAACGATGCAGAACGAATGCCCACGTTGCACCTTGTCGGCAGCCGAACCCGCCATGTTGTCGCGCAGGTAATCGAAGCCGAACTCGTTGTTGGTGCCGTAGGTGATGTCCGCTGCGTAACTCGCGCGCTTCTCGGCCGGTGAGTTCTTCGACCCGGGCACAACCAGCCCAACCGACAGGCCCAACCAGCGATGCAGGCGCCCCATCCACTCGGCATCGCGGCGCGCGAGGTAGTCGTTGACGGTCACGAGGTGCACGCCATTGCCCGACAGACCGTTGAGGTATGCGGGCAGCGTGGACACCAAGGTCTTGCCCTCACCGGTGCGCATTTCGGCGACCCAGCCGAAGTGGAGCGCGGCACCACCCATCATCTGTACGTCGTAGTGGCGCTGGCCGAGCACCCGGCTAGCTGCCTCGCGTGTGACGGCGAACGCCTCCACCAACAGATCGTCGAGGCTCTCACCACGATCAAGCCGCTCACGGAACTGCACCGTCATGTGGGCCAAATCGGCGTCGGACATCGCCGAGTAGGTGCCCTCCAACGCATTGATGTCGGGGACGATGCCCTCTAGGGCTTTGAGTTTCTTCCCCTCGCCGGCCCGCAGGATGCGATCGATAATTCCCATGCGCCCTCGAGCCTATCGGCCGTCCTGCGCGCGCTCCCGGTGGCCTCAGGCCACGAGGGCAAGTCGATGGGGCCGCGAATGTCGTGGCGGCGGTGTGCCCGCTAGCGCCGCGGGCACCACGGTCTGCACCCCCGCCGTGCGCAGGGCGCCACTCGCTGCGGCCAATGTGGCCCCAGTGGTGACCACATCGTCGACCAGCAGCACGCTGCCGACGCCGGTGCGTCGAGCAGCGAATGCCGGAGCGGCGAGGCGTTGCGCCCGCCCACGACCCACCTGCGGGCCGGCATCGTCGACGCGGCGCAAGAGGCGCACACAGGGCACACCGAGCGCCCGCGCGGTGGCCCGCGCGATCAGCTCGGCATGATCGAACCCCCGCCGCTGCCGGCGGTGAACCGTGGTGGGAGCCCATGTGACAACGTCGGGCACCTGGCCGGTGGCCAGCACCCGTCGGGCGAGCAGACCGCCGAGGTGACGCAATGCCGCGCGCCGATTGCGATACTTCACCGCCCGCACAACCGCTGCCGCGCGACCGCGGTACTCGGTGGCGATCAACACGCGCACCCCCGCGCCAACATGCATGGTGCCACGACCAGCGATCAACGCTGCACGGCAGGTGGGACACACCGCCGAGCCTGGCTGATCGCAGCCCGCACACCGCACGCCGAAGACCACATCGACCGCGACCGCCCCCACGCGACCGCACCACGCGGACCAACGATGCCGTCCAGGCCGTCTGCCATGGTGATCGTGGGTTGACGAACTGGAATCGACATAGGAGATGATGCGCGCGGCGGCTTCGGTCATACCCCAATCGTGACGCAGGGGTGTGACAGCGCTGGCGCCGCCACCTCAGGAGTGCTGCTCAGTACCGATAATGCTCAGGTTTGAACGGGCCTTCGGGCTCGATGCCCAGATAATCGGCCTGCTCATCGTTCAACCGCGTTAAGCGGACACCGAGTGCATCGAGATGCAGACGTGCCACCTTCTCATCGAGGTGCTTGGGCAGCACGTGCACACCGAGTGGATAACGGTCGATGTGGTTGAACATCTCGATCTGGGCAATCACCTGGTTCGAGAACGAGCAACTCATCACGAAACTCGGATGGCCAGTCGCGCACCCGAGGTTCACCAGACGCCCCTCGGCCAGCACGATCACCTGATGGCCGTCGGCGAAACGCCAGACATCGGTGCCCGGCTTCAGTTCATCACGCTCCGCACCAGAGCGAGCCAGACCCGCCATATCGATCTCGTTGTCGAAGTGGCCGATATTGCACACGATCGCGTTGTGCTTCATCTGATGCATGTGGTCAACGGTCACGATGTCGGCGTTGCCGGTCGCAGTCACGAACAGGTCGGCACGATCGACGATGTCTTCCATGGTGACAACCTCAAGACCCTCCATCACCGCCTGCAAAGCGTTGATCGGGTCAATCTCGGTCACCACGACGCGCGCACCCTGGCCGCGTAGCGACTGCACGCAGCCCTTGCCCACATCGCCGTAGCCGGCCACTACGGCCAACTTGCCGCCGAGCATCACGTCGGTGGCGCGGGAGATCGCATCGACGAGCGAATGGCGGCATCCATAGAGATTGTCGAACTTCGACTTTGTGACCGAGTCGTTCACGTTGATCGCCGGGAACAGCAACGACCCCTCAGCGGCCATCTTGTACAGACGCTTCACGCCTGTGGTGGTCTCCTCGGTGACACCGCGGATGCCGGATGCCATGCGCGTCCACTTGGTGGGATCGGTCTTCAGGCCGCGCTGCAACAGGCCCAGCACAATGGCCAGTTCGGCATTGTCGGCCTCGGTCGGGTCGGGCACCTCGCCAGAGGCTTCGTACTCCACACCCTTGTGCAACAGCAGGGTTGCGTCACCGCCGTCATCGAGAATCATGTTGGGGCCGTCATGGCCGTCCCAGGTCATCATCTGCTCGGTGCACCACCAGTACTCCTCGAGCGTTTCACCCTTCCACGCGAATACCGGCACACCCTGCGGGTTCTCGGCAGTGCCCTTTGGGCCCACCACGACCGCCGCCGCAGCGTGATCCTGAGTGGAGAAGATGTTGCACGATGCCCACCGCACTTCGGCGCCCAACTCGGTGAGGGTCTCAATCAGCACCGCGGTCTGCACCGTCATGTGGAGCGAACCCGAGATACGGGCACCTGCGAGGGGTTTGGCGGCACCGTACTCACGGCGTATCGCCATGAGCCCGGGCATTTCATGCTCGGCGAGGAGCATCTCCTTGCGCCCGAACGGCGCGAGGGACAAGTCGGCGACACGGAAGTCGCGATCGGCGGAAATTCTGCTCTCGGAGATGGTCATCAGGACTCCTCGTCGTCGGCGGTGCCACCACAGCGACACCGGGAATGTGACGACGAGCCGGGGCCTACTGGCACCACACGGAACAGCCCGTACGCGGTTCAGGCTAACCAGAGCAGCGGCTGAATCGGCCGATACCGCGTAGCGCGTCAGTCCGCACCGATGCCGCTGAGTCGCGCGGCCTCGGCATCGTCCACGGTGCTCGACTCTTCCACGAGGAGTACCGGAATGTCATCGACAACGGGGTAGGTGCGGCGAAGGCGGGGGTTGAACAGCAGTTGCTCCGACTCGATGTAGCTGAGCGGACCCTTGTCCTCGGGGCACACCAGGATCTCAAGAAGTTGCTCGGGAATTGCCATGCGTGCCTCCGCGGGTGATGTGATGACGACGTGGTGCCGGCCGTGGCCGGTATCGCTGCGCACAGTGTGCCACGTTCGGTGCCGCCAGCGTCACCTTCGACGCGTGTGCACTCAGTCGCAGATGATGGCCAGAACCTGCGCCACGCGCTGCTCACATGCGGCGGCGTCGGCTGCCTCGAGGTTCAGTCGCAACAGTGGCTCGGTATTCGACGGACGGAGGTTGAACCACCAGTCGCCGGCGTTCACGGTGAGGCCGTCGAGGTCGTCGAAGTCGAAGTCGGAGAATGTGGCCCGCACCCGTTCGATGACCTCTGCAGGGTCGTCCACCTCGGTGTTGATCTCGCCCGAGGCCACATAGTGCTCGAAGCCGGCTCGCAACTGTGACAGGGGCACACCGGCGCGCGACATCTCACCCAACATCATCATCGACGCGATCAGGCCGGAATCCGCGCGGAAGTTGTCGGCGAAGTAGTAGTGCGCCGAATGCTCGCCGCCGAAGACCGCGTCGGTCGATGCCATCTGCGCCTTGATGAACGAATGCCCCACACGGGTGCGGATCGGCACGCCCCCATGAGCGGTGATGGTCTCGGGTACCGACCGTGAACAGATCAGATTGTGCAGAACGGTCGCCCCGGGGTGATCGCGCAGAACCGCGGCTGCCAAGATCGCCGTGGTCGTCGATCCGCTTAAGCCGGCACCGGTCTCATCGACAATGAACACCCGATCGGCGTCGCCGTCAAATGCCAGCCCCACATCGAATCCGCCGGCAACCACGCGGGCACGCAGATCACGTTGATTCGCCGGCTGCAGCGGATCGGCCGGATGGTTCGGAAATGTTCCATCGAGCTCTCCGTACATGACCTCGAGATCGATCATCTGGAGCCGTTCGAATACGGCAGGAACCACCAGACCACCCATCCCGTTGGCCGTGTCGGCCACCACCTTCATGGGGCGCAGCGCCGACTGGTCGACGAAGCTCAGGACATGCTCGATGAAGGGGTTGAGCATGGTGGCGGTCGACAGCGAGCCACGCACCGCCACCGGTGAAGGGCCGCGACCGGCCATCACCTCTGCGGCGACATCGCGTACCCGGTCGAGGCCCGAGTCGAGACCCACGGGTCGAGCCTGCGACAAGCACATCTTCATGCCGTTGTACTGGGCCGGGTTGTGCGATGCGGTGAATACAACCGCCGGCATCGACATGCGGCCGGAGGCGAAATACACGAGATCGGTCGAGGCCAGCCCGATGTCGACGACGTCGAGCCCCATCGCCTGCACGCCATCACAGAACGCCGCCGCGAGTTCCACCCCACTCGGGCGCATGTCACGGCCGACGATGATGCCCGTCGTCACTGGTTCGGCATCTCGGACCAGGGCCGCGACGCCCACGCCCAAGGCATGAGCCACCTCGGTGTCGAGCTGGTCGCCGACCGTGCCGCGAATGTCGTAGGCCTTGACGATGGTGTCGAGCACGCTCACCGACCGAAGGCTAGCGATGGCTCACACCCCATCGGTTCCGGCGGCAGCGAGCAACCGTGCACGACGCGAAGTCACCGGCACATCATCGAGATGCACAACGTCACCACGGCGACGCCAATAGATGCACAGCAGTACCCCGCCAAGGGTGGCAAGCCAGGAGAGATGATCGACGCCCGCACGGTCGTAGTGCAGCCGCACCTCGTTGTCGGTCGGCACGACCACCATGAAATTGGGGGCCGCGCGGTACACCGCATCGGCACCCGTCACCGACCAATTCGGGAAGTAGCTCACCCGCACCAGTACCGGCACTCCCGTGCGGTCCACGGAGAAACTCACCGCATCCTGGTCGATGACGACATTGCTGACCGTCACCAGATCGAGAGCAACCGGCGCGATCGGTGTGTTAGCGGCGGGCACCACGATGTCCACGCGGCGGCCAGGCTCGTCTGGCGTGCCGATCCGTCGCGTCGTGTCGATGGCTGCCTCGATGCGCTGCCATTCCGCCGGGCCGTCGTCGGCGGGCAATGCAGCCCAGTCCTGCGGGTTCTGGAACCACGATGTACCCAACTCGAGATGTCGTTCTCGTTGGTCGCCCGACCGGTCGGCGACCACTACCGGTTGAACGCTCAGCGGCACAACGATGGCGGTGTCGACCACCTCGTACACCTCCCACGGCCCCGACACAGCCACCAACACCAGATCGGCTTGGGTTGCCGCTTCGGCCTTGGCCTCGTCGGTACGCACCATTGCGTACCGCACGCCGAGATCGCGCAGATGCCGTACCCCGACCTCGGCATCGTTGTCGACGTAACGCAATTCACGTACCGGATTCGACGACTGTTTCGACATTGCCGCGGTGGCCAAGAACGAATACGGCGTCGTCCCTGACGCTTCGAAATACACCGCCTCCATCGACCCGATACAGCCATCGGTCCAAAACGGCAGCAGCATCAACGACATCGTCGTGCCGTACTGACCGTTATCGGGGCTGTTCTCCCACAGCGCCCGACCGCAACCGTGGTCAGGGTCGGCGCCCAAGCCAGCCATCGTCGACACGATCGCGTGATACTCCGGGTAGGCAGCGCGACCCTCGTAGCCCGTGAAGTTGTACCGCGCCCATCCGTCACCGGAGGCACGAGCGTTCGTTGAGGTGGCCGTGAACGGGCCCCACCCGTAGACGTTCTGGCCGTTATGGGTGGTGATGCCACCGAAGGGCAGAACCTGAAACATGAAACCCAGCACAACCAGCACACCGAGCGCTCCCACGGCACCAAAGCCGGTGCCCACACGAGCACCCACCGGGTTGGTGGCCACCCGCCCGCGAATGGCGTTCCACACAACCAGCATCACCGCATAGGCACCGACCATCATCAGCAGGTACCGCACCAAGTACACGAACGGCAGCAGACGCGGGTTCCACAGCAGGCCGATCACCGGCAGGCTGTCGCGCGCCAGGTACACGCCAGCAACAAACACCAACCCGGTGAGTGTGAGCGCAGCACCGTGGAGATGCCGGCGCAAGACGCACCAGGCCGCCCCAACCACTGCCAAGGTGGTGATCACAAAATCGAGCGGGGCGGTCAGCGGAAAGAACATGTCCCAGAACGAGTCTTCGGCGCCTTCGGGCCGCGGGCCGTACTTCATGTCGGTCATGAACTCGTGATCGAGCAGAAATGGCCCCACCCACCACGCCAGAAGCAGCACCGACGTCACGCCCACGCTCAGCGCGTACACCGCACGCGTACGATCCCACCACACCAGGCAGAACACCACTGCGGCCACCGCAATGAAGATCAACACGATGCCGTGCGACACCGCCGCAGCAGCGATGAGCACCGCCGCCCACACCCGGTAACGACCGGTCTCCAGCCCACGTGCCAGCACGCCGAGCGCCACGACAGCGAGCGACAGCGACAGCGAGAACGAGAACTCTCCCGCCATCGTCGACTTCAGGTTCCCGCCGTAGATGGTGAAGCTCTCGTCGAGCACGAAAGCCAGGCCAGCGAATGCGAACATCTCAGGTAGCGGGTGCGCAAACCGGGCCAGGCGGCCGAATGCCCAACAACACGCCGGCAAGGTGATGAGCCCGAGCACGGCCACCAATTTCATCGCCACCCCATACGGCAAGACGATGTCGACCAAAACCATCGCCAGAGCCGGCAACACCATGTAGAAGCGGTACGCCGGCATACCCGCGTACCAGTCCATCGACCAGCCGTTCAATCGCAGGTCGGGCAGCAGATGATCGCGCAAGAATGCGGGGCCCCAGACATGGGCGCCGAAGTCGCCACCGGTCGGCGTGTTGTCATCGAAGATCAGATCGGCGCCGGGACTGAGCGGGTTGAAATGGACCACGTTCATCATCACCGTCGTGGTGACAACCAAAGCGAACGATGTGAACCCGAAACGCCACACCCGATCGCGATCCCATGGGGAGGTGAACCACGCGCGAACCCGCGCTATCGGACCCCATCGGACGATCGCCGCACCCCAACTGCGCTGACTATCGGTGGCCGCGACCTCGGCGGCGGTCTTCACCGAGTCGCTACCGGATCCCACGTCCGCGTCCATCAGGTTGTGGTCCGACATCGCCGGTCAGTTTGGCACGCAGAATGTGCGGGATCCCATCGTTCACCCAGTCAGGCTCACCACGCCAGCGCGACAAGCCCTGCGGCGTTGAAGCCCATGTGCGCGGTGATCGCCGGCCCCAGACGGTCGGTACGTGCGGCGAGCACGCCGAAAACCGCTCCCGCAACGATCAAGCCCGGCAATTCAACGGGGCGCAGGTGAATGGCCCCGAAGAAAACACTCGAACCAGCCACCCCAGCCACGATTCCGACACGAGCCACAGCTGCGCGTTGGATGAGGCCCCGATACACCAGTTCCTCCACGATCGGCGCGCCGATGACGACCACGGCCACCAGCAACACCACTCGCCAGCCGTCGGCAGCATCGAGAAGTTCACGCGCGTTGCGTTCCACGTCATCACCAGCGAATGCATCAGGAGCGATCCAGCGCAACCCCACATACAGCACCGGCACGAACACAAACTGTGCGGCCACACCAATGGGAACTCCAACGAGGTCAATCGGTCGCAGGCCAGCGCCAACGACCGCTCCCACCGTGAGCGCGGACATCCGTGCCACCAGCGCAACGGCGACGATGAACGCCACCCACGACACCGCTGCCAAGGCGGCCAATGTCACCGTGCCAAGGTCGTCACCCGCCGCGGTTCCCGATGCAGCCAAGACAATCTGGCCGCCAACGATGCCGCCCATGCTCCACGCGATCGCCCACACGGCAAGGGCTCGACCAAGAGGAACCGGCGCACCCGAGCGCAGAGATGCGCCGCCCATCATCGACATGGCGGACTCAGACAGCGATGCGCCAGCCCACCTCGGGGCGGCGCAGGTCGATCACCTGCCACCCCTGCGGCGCCGACAATCGCCCAGCATGGCGATCGCACAGATCGTAGGCGTGGGGCTCGCGCTGAGGGCTCAAACGGCCGATCCGCACCTGCGCTTCGCCGTAGTCGTAACCAAAGGTGGCAACGGCTGGCTCGGAGCAGGTGGGGCGAGAGCAGTGACGTGACACGTCAAACACCGTAGGCCACGACATGCGCCCCGTGGCGGATCGCCCTAGCATGGTCATATGGAGAACCTGCCTCCCCCTCCCCCGCCCCCTCCCCCCGGGCGCGGCCGGTCGGACGGGCACCGGGCCGACGAGCGCTCTGGTGGCCGTCGACCCGAGCAGCGTCAGAAGCGCGCGAACACCCCCAATGGCGCCGAGAATGAGACACCGCAGTGGCGTCGTTGGGCCCCGTGGGTGGCCGCAGGCGTGTTCCTCGCCGCAGTCGTGCTGCCGTCGTTGACCTCAGGCGATGACGGCACCCAAATCTCCTACTCGGAATTCATCGACCGTGTCGCAGCGGGTGAGGTTGCCCAAATCGAAATCGACAATGCCACTGGACGCATCGTGGGGGAACTCACAGATGGCAGCCGTTTCAACTCGACCGGTGGTGGCGATCGCGGCCTGTCAGAGGCCGACGAGCAGCTCATCAACGATCGTGGCGTCGAGTACGAGTTCAATGCCCCGTCATCGAACTGGCTGCTGAACCTTGCCGGGCTCCTCCTGCCGGTCATGCTGATCATCGGCTTCTTCGTGTGGATGCAACGCCGCGCTCAGGGCCAGATGGGCAACATGATGTCCATCGGCCGATCCAAGGCCAAGGCCTACTCCACCGACCAGCCAACAACCACGTTTTCCGATATCGCCGGATATCACGGCGTGAAACAAGAGATCACCGAAGTCGTCGACTTCTTACGGATGCCGGAACGCTTCGCCGAGATCGGTGCCCGCGTACCGAAAGGAATCTTGCTGGTCGGCCCGCCGGGAACGGGTAAGACCCTGTTCGCCCGGGCCGTGGCCGGCGAGGCCGGCGTGGGATTCTTGTCGGTCACCGGTTCGGACTTCATGGAGATGTTCGTCGGCGTTGGTGCCAGCCGGGTGCGTGACCTGTTCCAGCAGGCACGCCGCATGGGTAAGGCGATCATCTTCATCGACGAGATCGACTCCATCGGTCGTAAACGCGGTGCTGGGCTCGGCGGTGGCCACGACGAACGCGAGCAAACGCTGAATCAGATGCTGTCCGAGATGGACGGGTTCGAAACCACCGAGGGCATCGTGATCATGGCGGCCACGAACCGCCCCGACATCTTGGATCCCGCTCTGCTGCGCCCCGGCCGCTTCGACCGCCAGATCGTGGTACCACTCCCTGAATACGATGAGCGACTCGCCATCTTGGAAGTGCACGCCCGCGACAAGCGCATGGGCCCCGATGTGGACCTCACCACCATGGCGCGTGCCACCCCCGGCATGGCTGGCGCCGACCTCGCGAACCTCGTGAACGAAGCCGCATTGATCGCCGTGCGCCGCAATTCGCAACAGATCGAACGGATCGACTTCGAAAATGCCCGTGACCGCGTCGTCCTCGGCGCCCGCCGCGAGTCCATGGTGTTGAACGCCGAAGAGAAGCGCGCCACCGCCTATCACGAGGCTGGTCACGCCCTTCTCGCCACCGTTCTGCCGAGCGGTGACCCCCTCCACAAGGTCACGATCCTTCCCCGCGGCATGGCCCTCGGCGTGACCTGGAGCCTTCCCCAAGAACGCCACACCTACTCGAAGGACTACTTCGAGGACACGATCTGCAAAGCCATGGGCGGGCGTGTAGCAGAGCGAATCGTCTTCGGCCATGTGAACTCGGGTGCCGCTAACGACCTCGAGCAGGCCACAGGTATCGCTCGACGCATGGTGCGCGAGTGGGGAATGAGCGACGAGGTCGGACCCATGGCCTGGGCCGGCCAGCAGCAGGTGTTCCTCGGCGAGGATCTGATGTCGAGCGGACGCGAATACTCCGACGAGACGGCGCGTCTCCTCGACGATGAAATCGCGCGGATCCTGCGCGATCAAGAGAGCCGTGCCGAGGAGTTGCTCACCAAACATCGCCGCGGCCTGGAGCTGGTGGCCGAAGCCCTTCTCGAACAGGAAACAATCGACGGGCCGGCAGTGGCGTCGCTGATCCAGCAGGGTCTCACCGAATCAGGTGATGACGAGGTCATCGAAGCCAACGTTCTCGGCACCCCGGACTGACCCGTCACATCATCGACGAATCTGCCCCCGCAGGGGTGTCAATCGGAGGCGTCACCGGGTGCCCCGTGCCCGCCGCACACCGAACCCGGTGCGCGGACCGATCCAGGTTCGCGGGCTTCGGCAACAGCCGCCCATAAGTCGGTGGCTGATACCGGCCCGAGGAACGCCCCGTGCACCACTCCATCAGGGTCGACGATCACCAAGGTCGGCACGGCATCGATGCCGTAGCGATCGTGGATCGCGCGCTGCTCCTGATACGACGCCGTGGCGACCGACACCGCCGGGGCCGCCATGACCTCGGCTTTGGCCACGACATCAGCACAGGTGTTGCATGTGGCTGAGGTAAACGTCACCACCGACCACGTGCCCGGCGTGCACCCCAGCACCGCAAGATCGGCTGGATCCAACTGCTCGGGGACCCGATGCCGTGGCTGAGTCGGCGCATCGGCACGGCGCCGTGCGGCCACCACACGTGCGACCCCCACCGCAATCACGATGACGGCAGCCGCGATCAGAACCCGTTCCACACGATCGTTCTACCAGCGAGCGGGCACCGCTCGCGCACACGATCAGCGCGTCGGCTCTCCCGCAATGGCCCACGCCGACGAGAACAACCCTGCCGACGGCACCGTGCGCTCCACCAGCACCCGCCCATCGGAACGCACGACTAGCGGCTGGTTCAAGGCCACGTCAGTTACCAGATCGAGATCGACCCGACCCGCCGGCGCCACCACGACCTCGGCCAGACCACCGAGGGCGACCTCACCATCGGCACCGAGAGCGCTGACGCTGACGGTGCGTTCCACATTGTCGAGGTTCAGCACCACAAGACCCCGTTCGACCGGGACGGATGGGCCCGCAGGCAACCACCATGACGTCGGCAACAACCCGTCGTTGCGCACCGGCACACCAGCAGCAATCGATGTGACACGGATGCCATCGCCGTAACGCGTCAACACCCGCTCCACCACCAACTCGTCACCATCGAGTGTGGACACCACTGCGCCGTGGGGCCCTTCCGGCAACCCGGACACGGTGCCCGAGTCGACCGTGGCGACGCGGCCCGCTGGCACCACGACCGACGCGCGTGCCGTCCCTGGGTCGATACCGTCGGCGAGGTAGACGATGGCGACCTCGATGTCGCGATCAGCGGTGTTGAACAACACGAAACGCTCGTTCGCACCGGGTGCCTTATCGCCGTCGGCGAACCACCACTGCGCAGCGGTCAGCGGCGCGGCGAGCGTCATCGATGGGGCACCGCGCACATCATCATCGGCGCGTTGGAAGCGTCCCGCGACCAGACCGCCACGAGCAGCGCGCACGATGACCCCAACCCGTTCGTCGTCACGGGCGCCGGCACCTTCGGCAGCAACGTCGATGACCCGCACCCCTCGGCCGGGAACCGGCACACCGCTGAACGTGGCGCGCACACCCTCATCGGTGTGCAGGGCTACATCGGCCACCACGGTGTCAGTACCCGGGTTCGACAACACGACCAGGTTGCGCGCCTCGCCCACGGTGTACCCATCTGCCAAGAACCATTCGCTCGACAGTGAGGTCGTGCACGGCGTCACCGATTGCAGCGTGCCGTCGACCGAGGGGTGGAACATGCGTTGTTCGACCAAACCCACTCCGCCGACAACCTCCACCACTACAGCAACCCAGTCGCCGGTGGCCTCGGCGTCCACGTCGATGCTGATGCGACCCCTCGGCGCGACCTCGATCACCCGTTCCACTCCGCCCGTGGCGGCGCCGAGGAACCCGACCCGCGCCTGCACCGTCGCATCTGAGGGATTCGCCACAATCACCGATCCACCGACGCCGGTCTCCCCAGTGGCCGGCACACCCGGGCAGTACCACGCGGTCGACAGACCACCCGCCGGCGGCACCGCGGGAATCCACGGTGGCGCAGCCGACCCGAACTCGAGCGGCGGCACATCCTGTGTACCCGCGCTCACCCCTCGAATGATCAGCACCACCGCTACGAGAACGGCGATCAGCACCGGGTGTCGGCGGTTTACGCGCGGGATGCGTCGACGATCACCCATGCGACCCACCAAGATCGATCACCGGGGAACGACCGGCGTCGGCTACGCGACCCGAGCGACTCGTCCGCGTCGAGGGACGCATCGTGGCGGCCACCGCAATCAGCCACAGACCGGCCCACAGACCCACCCACAGCCAACGACGCAGGGGCGGCTCGTAGGAGATGGTCAGCGATCCAGCCCGAGTGATGTCGGCGGCTGTCGTCACACCGAAACCGGCACGAATCGGTACGTCAGCCCCGTCGAGGCGAATCGTCCACGCGTCATCGACGGGTACGGCGAGGTGCACCACGCCATCGCCGGGCACCATGGTGCCGGTGCCGCCACGCCGGGCCACGACATCGACAAGGTCCGCGGCGGACCCCCGCGGATCGACGATTGCGCCCACGCCGTCGATCTGGGCGGTCACCAATGCCGCATCACCGGCTCGTTGGGATGCTTCCGCTGCGGTACCGGTGAGGAATGCCGCGGGAGGAATCCATGCCCGATTGACGAAGACGTCGACCGTGGGCGGTGACTGCACTGCAGCAATGTCGAGTTGTCGTGCCATCGCAGGAGCCAGGCCGCTCGGCCCGTCGGCGTCAGGACCAACATCGACGTGCACGCCGTCGGACAACGGCACCGCCACATACCGAATGCCGAGTGGGGCCAGGAGTCGCCCCATACGGGTGGTGGTGCCGGCCGCCACCTCGTCGAGTACGTCGGCGACACGGGCCACCACCTCGGGCGATGCGCTCGGAATCGGCGAAAGAACCGCCGGCACCGGCCCAGCATCGGTGATCGCCATCGCCAGACCGGGTGCAACCTCATGTCCTGGGACCGGCAGCAACCGAGGGTCACCCAAATACAACACGCGATACGACCCCTCGTCGGAGCGGGCAGGGAACTGCGTTGCGAGAAGATCGGGAAGGGTGTTGTCGGGGGCGCCGAAATTACCCGAACCGATGGCCGCCACGCCTGGCAGCACACCCACCACAATCGCGATATTGGCGATGAGAGCGGTGGGCTGACGCCAACCGAATCGCCGAGAGACAACATCCACCCCGAAACTTCCAGCCACCGCTGCCGCGCAGAGCGCGCAGCCGACCGCAACCGGCACGATCAACAGCCACCGGCCCGGCACCTGCCATGCGCCGATCGACCCCGGTTCGGCGACCATCACTGCGACCGGCACCAGCACGAGCGCTGCACCCCGCACCGCCCAGGTCAGACGCCATGCCCGGGTGAACGCCACCGCTGCCACCACCGGAATGAACAGAGTCAGCGTCAATAACTGCGCCCCACCAGTGGTGTCGGCAGGGGCGATGGCGGCGACGATGTCAACGCCATCGGCCGTGGCACCTCCCCCGCCCAGGGTCGCCCATTCCCAACGCATGCTCCATGGAAGGTTCAATAACCAACCACCCACTCCGGCGATAACCGCTGATGCACAAAACCAACCCACCACCGAACGGCCGGCGATCACTGCGGCGGACCCCACCGCGATCATCAACAACGAGGCGACGATGACCGTGAGCGTCACGGGCGAGAAGGCAGCGGCGATCGCCGACGCCATGGCCAGCAGCGATGCCGATCGCACACGCCGGTTGATCGGCACCGTCACCACACCATCGGGCAGGTCCCCTTCGAGGGTGTCGGGCGATGCAGTGCCGATGCCCGCGAGCCGACGGCCGTGATGAATCGTCCATGGCAACAGGGCATACAGGGCAAGCACCTCCAGACGGCCATCACCAATGGCCGCGGTAGCGACCGGTGTTGTGGCATAGACGACTAGCGCCGCGATACGCGCACGGTCCGACGGGAACACCTGGCAGAGCCGCCACATGCCACCTGCGCCGAGCAGCAACGCCCCGAGCACCGTCATCGTGGCCGCGAGCCCCTCGTGGAACAAGAACGCGGTATCGATGAGCCCGACAACCATGTTGATCGTTGGCACATCTTGGGTCGCACCCACGCCCGATGGATCCCATGACGATGCGAACCGGGCGATCACCTCACCCGCACCAGACGGCCAAGGCGAGAACGACCCCACTGCGGGCAGCCCCGACGTGATGATCTCGCGTGCGCCCACAACGATGCCCAGAACCACACCAGCCCATGCCAGTCCGGGTCCATAGGACCGTTCCCGCCACGTTCGCTCTGTGGTGGTGGCGCCGACGTATACAGCGGTGTCGCGTGCACGCAGATACCGGCCAAAACGCACCGTGCCCCGTTCCATGAGGCCGAGCACTTCCCAATCCGACATCGTCCGATGCGCCGACACACGGCGGCGGCGCGCAAGAAGTCGCACGACCCGCGCCGGTGCGCTCACCAGTGCTGTCGCCGATCGCCATGCTGCACCGGCTCGGCCGGTGAACAAGCCGAGCACGGTCTCGATCACAGCGAGGATGAGCATCTGCACAATCCGCACAGGTAGGCGTGACGCCGACGTGAGCGCGAGCACGGTGTCGACGCGGGCCCGTTCGGCGCCACTGCCGCCATCGGTGGGCTCAGATGACAGGCCGCGACGGTCCGCCACGACGGCATCGGGAACCACCACCACCCGAGCGCCCGCAAGATGTGCCCGCCAACAGATATCCAGATCGTCGCCCCCATCGGCGACCGACGGGTCGAAACCGCTGATCTCTTGGAACAAGTCGGCACGAATCAACAGCGAGCGCGTCGACAACACAAAGACGTCGCGCACCGCATCGTGCTGCTCCTGATCGGTTTCGCCAGGTTCGGTAACGGGCTGCTGAGTGCCGAAACGGTCGGCAGCGGCGCCCACGGTGATCAGGCGACGACGATCGGTGGCATCCACCAGCTTCGGGCCGACGATGCCCGCATTGGACCGCTGCAGCTCGGTGACGAGATGTGCGAGGGCGTCACGGCCCGGCACCGTGTGGGCATCGCAGAACCAGAACAGCCCGCGCGCACCATCCACAATGTCGACCACCGCATTCGCCGCAGCGACCCGCGATGTCGTGTCGTCCTCAAGCGGCCGCACCACCGACCCGGGAACGTGATCGCGTAACCGTCGGGTGACGCCAGCAAAACCCTCGGGATCGGCGCTGCTCGCCGCCGGCGTGACCAGAAAGACCCACTGCAGTTCGGTGTAAGTCTGATCGTTGAATGCCCGCAACGAGGACGCAAGTTGGTCATCGGCGGTGTCGATCACGACCACCGCGATGACCGCGACCGCTTCCGATGCCTCCACGTGGGGGCACGCTACCCGTGCTAGACCCCGAGAGCCCGTCGCCTCAAGGTTTGCAGCCCGTCGGCGTTCACGCAGTAGCGTTTCACAGGCCGTGTCCGATGTCCCTTTGCCTTCTGACGCCCCCGAGGTGCCCCCCGACCGTCGTCAGGCAGTGCCTGAGGGGGCGGTAACGGTCGCAATCGGCCTGATCGTTGCCGGTGTCACGACCTACGCGTTCTTCCGCATCGGTACCGACGCTCTCGGCGGCGATGACGAGTTCGCGCCAATTGCGGCGCTGTGGTTCGCGATGTTCGCGCTGGCACCGGGTTTCTTCTTACCGATCGAACAGGAACTGGGCAGGGCGCTGGCACATCGGACCGCCGTCGGCGAAGGCGGTCGCCCGGTGGTGGTGAAGGCCGTCATCATGGCGGTGGTGCTAGCGGTTGTGGTGTCGGCAATCATTCTGGCGTCGAGCCCGTGGGCGGTGGACGCGTACTTCGACGGCAGTTGGGCGATGCTCGCCGCTTTGGTCGTGGCGTTCTGCGCGTACGCCCCCATGCACCTCACACGAGGGATCTGCTCGGGTACCGGAGAATTCGGATCCTTCGCATTCGTTGTTGGCGCCGACGGTGTAGTGCGCATCATCGCCACGGTGGTCATTGCGTGGGTGGGGATCACCACCACCGGCCCATTCGCAATGGCCGTTGCGCTGTCGCCGCTGGTCGCAGTGGCAGTGGTCGCGAGCCGCGGCACCTTGCGCACCGCCGATGGGCCACCCGCCCCATGGCGAGAGGTCACTCAGAATTTCGGATGGTTGCTCGTGGGCACTGCCTGCGCCGCCGGTCTGCTGAACGCCGGGCCGATCGCCGCGAACATTTTGTCGGCCGACGGCGATGAGGCGGTGGTGACCCGCTTCGGCTACGGCGTCCTCCTCGCGCGCGTACCGTTGTTCATGTTCCAAGCCATTCAGGCCTCGTTGCTGCCGCGCCTCGCCCGTCTGGCGGCCCGCGGGGAATTCGACGCATTCCGTTCTGGCCTGCGTCTGTTGATCATCGTGGTGGGGGCAATCGGCGCACTCGGCACCCTCGGAGCGTTCTGGATCGGGCCGTGGATCCTCGATGTGGTGTACGGCGCCGAACTCGGTGGCCGCACGCTCGCCATGTTGGCGCTGTCATCGGCGATCTACATGTTGGCTCTGGCCACGAGCCAAGCCGTGCTGGCGTTACACGGTCACGCCCATGTCGCACTCGGATGGGCGCTCGGGGTGGTGGGCTTCTTCCTCGGCACCTGGTTGTCGAGCGATCTGCTGTTTCGCCGGATTGAGATCGGCCTGGTGGTGTCGGCACTGGTTCCGCTGGGATGGTTCGCACTGACGCTGCGCCGCCAGTTGGCCGCTCTTGGCTGACCGCTCACCGTCCGATCAGTCGGATCCGCTGTGTCAGTCGTGCAGGTGTGCTTTGGCGGCTTCGTGTTCGAGGTCGTGGGCGACCATCATCGACACAAGGTCTGGGAACGATACCTCGGGCACCCAACCCAGTTTCTCTTTCGCTTTGCTGGCATCACCAATCAACAAATCCACTTCAGCCGGCCGTAGAAACTTCGGATCCTGACGCACAAACGGCGACCAGTCATCAATCCCCACCTCCGCGAACGCCAAATCCAAAAACTCGCGGATCGTATGCGTCTCCCCTGTCGCGATCACGAAATCCTCCGGGGTGTCATGCTGCAACATCAACCACATCGCCCGCACATAATCACCCGCATACCCCCAATCACGTTTCGCATCCAGATTCCCCAACACCAACTCATCCTGCAAACCAAGCTTGATCCGCGCGACCGCGTTCGTGATCTTCCGCGTCACAAACTCCAACCCACGACGCGGCCCCTCATGATTAAACAAAATCCCTGAACACGCGAACATGTCATACGACTCGCGATAATTCATCGTGATGTAATGCCCAAACACCTTCGCGCACCCATACGGCGACCGCGGGTGATACGGCGTCAACTCCGTCTGCGGCACCTCACGCACCTCACCAAACATCTCCGACGTCGACGCCTGATAAAACCGGATCGGATTATTCGTGGCCCCACCCACCATCCGCACCGCATCCAACATCCTGAGCACACCCAAACCCGAAATATCCGCCGTCAACTCCGCATGCGAGAAGCTGTACGCCACAAACGACACCGCACCCAAGTTGTACACCTCATCAGGCGCAGCGACCTCCACCGCTTTCACCAACGACGACAAATCCGCCAAATCACCCGACACCGGCTCAATAAACGGGAACTCCTCCAACACACCCGCAATCCGCGGATTGTTCTGCCCCTTCACCATCCCGAACACCTCATAGCCCTCACCATGAAGCAACCCAGCCAAATGCTGACCATCCTGACCAGTAATCCCCGTCACCAAAGCCCGCGGCATCAGGCGAGGCTACCCACCGGCAGGCCCGGGCTGGCATGATGCCCACCTGATGCGCGTCGCCATCGACATTGGACCCCTCCACGGACACCGCACCGGTGTCGGCCACGCTGTGGCTCACATCGTCGATCACCTCAGCACGGACGACCGCGTGTCGACCACCGGCTACCTGCTGAGTTATCGCGCACACCCCCAACCAGGGCAGATCCGCCTTCCACTGCCGGCGCGTGCCGCGACCCGCATCTGGTCGCGAATCGACCGACCCCGTGCCGATCGATGGCTGGGCGATGTTGATGTGGTGCACGGCACGAACTACACCGCTCCGCCCACCCAACGGCCCACGGTGATCACCGTGTACGACTGTTGGTTCCTCGAACACCCGCGTGAGGCCAACCCCGACGTGGCCCGCGCCGGCCGAATCTTGCGTCGTGCAGTCCACCGAGGGGCGTGGATTCACACCTCGTCTGAAGCCACCGCACAACGCGCGCGGGCGCTGCTCGACACCGACCGCATCCGCGCCATTCATCTTGGGCCGCCCCCAGCGATCACACTCGCCGATGCGACTCCACCCCCAATCGCCGACGTTGCATCGCTGCTCGACCGCGGCTTCGTCCTCGCACTCGGCACGACCGAACATCGCAAACGGCATCCATGGCTGGTGCGCGCGATGGCCGCTGCAGACACACATGCTCATCTCGTCATCGCTGGAGCGCACGGCGATGACTCTGCGGAGTTGCACCGCAGCCTCGCTTCGTTGCCGGCGTCAGTGCGCGAACGCGTCCACCTTCTCGGGCCAGTGCCCGTGCAGGTGAAGAACTGGTTGATGGGCCACGCGCGAACTCTCGCCTACCCTTCGTTGGACGAAGGGTTCGGCTTCCCGGTGCTCGAGGCTCATGCTGCCGGCGTGCCGGTGGTGGCATCGTCGACGGGTTCCATTCCTGAGGTGGCCGGAGATGCGGCCATCCTCGTCGACACCCACGACATCGACGGGTTCGCCGCGGCACTCACGGATATGTGCCGCGACGGCGCACACCGCGAGGCGCTGATCGCTGCAGGAGTCGCCAATCTGTCGCGGTTCGACTGGACTCGCACCGTGGATGCACTTGTGGCGCTGTATGGCGAAGCGGTCAACACAGACACCGGGGGTCATCGACCATGACGACGCGGATCTGTGTTCTCTGTGGCGGTGTAGGTGCCGCGCGGATGTTGCGCGCCATGGCATCGGTCATCGACCCGGCACGCCTCGACGCGGTGGTGAACACCGGTGACGACACCGTGATGCACGGCCTGCATATCTCGCCCGATATCGACACCGTGATCTACACCGTGGCCAACGCCATCGACCCGGAACGTGGATGGGGCCTCGTCGATGAAACCTGGCGTGCTGTCGACGCTCTCGGGCGCTATGCGACGACACGACCAACAACCTCGATGGCTGGGGCGACCTGGTTTGGCCTGGGCGATGCCGACTTGGCCACGCATATGTACCGCACCGGTCGACTGGCCGAGGGCGCGCGCCTCACCACGGTCACCGATGAGATCCGGCGCGCGTGGGAGGTCGCCGTGCGTGTGCTCCCGATGTCGGATGAGCCGTCACCGACCGAAGTAACCCTCGGTGGGGACCATGCGGGCCAGCGCGTGGCATTTCAGGACTATTTCGTGCGGCTGCGACATGAGGTTCCGGTGACCGACATCCATCTTGGAGCCGTCGACGTCTCGGCCACCCCCGAGGTGTGCGATGCCATCGATGATGCCGAGTTGGTGATCATCGCGCCGTCAAACCCGCTGGTGTCGATCGGGCCGGTCATGGCGGTGAACGGTGTGCGCGAGCGTCTCGAACAGCGTCGTGACACTGTGGTGGCCGTGTCACCTCTGGTTGGTGGGGCGGCGCTGAAGGGCCCCGCGGCCGACATGATGCGCGATGCCGGTTTACGCAGCGATGCCGCAGGAGTGGCCACCTTGTATGCACCGGTAGCCGCGACGATGGTGATCGACACCGTTGATGCCGACCTTGCTGGCGACGTGCGCGCGGCAGGATGCACCAGCGTGGTCACCGACACGGTGATGGCCGACCCCCAGGTTGCCGCACGGCTTGCGCAGGTGTGCGTGGATGCGGTCGTCAACCGGCGATGAGGTCGTCGCGCATCGCCGCAATGCCATCGGCCACGGGAATCAACGCCGACCAACCGAGATGAATCCTCGCCCGCGCTGACGACAGGGCAAAGCGCATCAACTCATCGCCTCGTCCGGGTGAACGTTCGGCGACCGCATCGGGGCCGTGGATCATGTCGACGAGTTCGGCGATCGTTGTTTGCCGGCCCGTTCCGATGTTGACGACCAAGCCGCCGGCACGGTCGAGTGCTCGAACTACTGCCTCAGCGAGGTCCTCGACATGAACGAAATCTCGTGCCTGGCGGCCATCGCCTTCCACGCGCGGAGTTGTTCCCGTCACCAGAGTATCGAACAAGGTGGCCACCACAGAGTCCTCGGCGCGTTGACGCGGCCCATAGACCGACGCCACGGCCAACACCGTGAACTCAATGCCGTGATGTTGGCGGTGGTAGGTGCACAGATCCACGACAGCGCGACACAGCAACCCGCGAAGACCGCGCGGCTCAACGGGCGCTTCTTTGGCCGGCATCCCGCGCGCCGGTGGTCGGCCGTACATCGATGTCGCCGGCAGGACCGTGACCACTTTGGTCACGCCATGAGCGCGTGCCATGTCGAACACGGCCGCGGTACGACGCAGTGCCTCAGCAACCTGTCCAGCACTAGTCACGCGGTGAGGTGCTGCCGCTGCGTGCACGATGACCTCGGGAGTCCGACGTGACATCAGCACCGATGCCGCATCACCGCACACATCGAGATGGTGAAAGGTCAGCCCCTCACCGGCCGAGCGAGCTGCGGACAGATTCGCCAGCGACCCACTCGACAGATCGTCGACAACGTCGATATCGACGCTGCCTGCACCGTGTGGATCGTCTCCTTCGGCGATGAGCCGATCGACCACGTGTGACCCCACGAAACCGGCGCCGCCGACAACCATGACACGACGACGGGTTCCGGACGACTCAGTCGGGTTCTGGGAAGCGGCGTCGCTCATGGTGTCCTCCGGGCACGGTGTGGCCGGCACCGACGACACAGCCGTCGACTACCGCACCGTCGGGCACGGCTCCCCACACGATGCTCGACATTACCGATGCTCCCGCGCCGACGCTGGCACCTGGCAATAACACCGAGTTCTTGACTCGGGCGTTGTCACCCACCACACATCCGTCGCCGATCACCGACGTGGCGACGTCAGCCGACGATGCAACGACTGCATCACCGTGGGCATCATCGGTGTGGATGAGATCGAGATTGGCCTGCAGGTAGGGCTCGGGACGGCCCGCGTCGATCCACCGGTCGTTCGTTGCCATGGCATAGAGCGTGCTGTCGGCGACCATTGCTGGGAAGGTCTCGCGTTCAACCGACACCCGCTGGTCGACTGCAATACGGTCGAGGACCCGGGCCTCGAACACATAGGTGCCCGCGTTGATGGTCCGGGAATCAGTATCCCCTGGCGCGGGCTTCTCAACGAAACGACGAACACGTCCGTCGTCGGCCACTTCAACCACGCCGAACTGGCTGGGATCGTCCACCGGCGTGAGGTGCAAGGTTGCCTCCGCGCCAGTTCGACGATGCTCGGCGATCAGAGCCGCGACATCAACATCGCAGACCACATCGCCGTTGGCCACGACGAAGGTGTCGTCGACGCCCACGCTGCGCGCTGCAAATGCAATCGCTCCGGCGGTGTCGAGCGGTTCGGGTTCCACCGCGTAATGCAGGCGCACCGTGCGCCCATCGATATCGAATTGGTCGCCCGGAAAAGCCGCGGAGAACGCATCCGGACGAAAGCCGAGTGCCAGCACCACATCGGTCACCCCACCTGCTGCCAAACGTTCGGCCAAGCGCACGATCATCGGCCGGTTCGCGACCGGCAACATGGGTTTGGGGATGTCGTTGGTGAGCGGGCGCAAGCGCGTGCCGAAACCGCCCACCAGGACGACGGCGTACATCACTCCTCGTCAGAGGATTCAGCCACTGTGGTGTCGGTGGCCACCTCGTCGGCGGTGGGGGCAACCACACCCGCGTCAACGGCGCCCAACTCAGGCAGACGCGGCGCCCACGGCGGCATTGAGACGTCGTCGCCGCGGGGCACGAATGCGACCACCATCACCATGCCGTCAGCGCTCACCCGAATCTCGTCCATATCGGCGATGTATCGGCTGCCGTCGTCGGTATCGGTGTAGCTGTTCCACACCACCACCGACAATTCCCCATCGACCTCGTCGCCGGTGTCTGGGTCAACACAGGTGTCTTCACCCTCGGTGTACGATGCGCCACCAAGCTGGTCAGCGGGGAACGTCAACGAGTCGTTGGCAAGTTCCACACCGTAGGTCTCCAAGAACACGCCCAGATCGGCGCGCGACCCAACCGCACGCGAGGTGTACGGGTGCCAGTGGATCACGCCGTCGTTGTGAGAGTGGATGCCGGTCGACAAGAACTCGGTGTTGACGAACTGCCCTTGGGAATTCCGATCTTCGAGGTCGCCTTCGAGCTGGAACCACTGGCCGCAGATATCAAAGCCGTACGCGAGGTGCCAATGGTCGTTGATGGTCGGCGGGTTGTCATCGGCGGCGGGCAGCGACTGCCGGGCATACACAATGGAGGCCACCCCAAGCACCAGCACCAACATGACGACGATTGGGAACACCGAGCCACCCTGGAAACGCACGGCGCGGGAGCCGCCCTTGCCCGCAAGTTTGGCGGCTTTCTTGGTCGATGAAGTTCCTGCCACGCCCCGCAGGCTATCGGCATGAACTCCCGCTCACCGGTCGGGCGCAAGGACCTCGTCATAGGCCCGGCCAACAGCTGCAGGGGACGCATTCTCGATCACCCACGCGCGACCCCGCTCCCCCATCGCCACGAGCGCGTCCGGGTCCGCCAGCATCTCAGCGATGGCGGCACAGAACGCGTCCACATCGTCGGGTGGCACACGGCGGCCAGCGTCGGCGGCTGCCACGATGCGCGCGACCTCCGTGTCGTCGTCGATGGCCGCCAACACAGCGCGGCCCGCAGCCAGCACCGTGTAGGTCTTCGATGGCACGCTCACATCGCCGAGGCCTCGTCGTAGCGGCACCACATGCACGTCGGCCGATGCCAGTACCTCACCGAGTCGTTCCACCGGCTGATAATCGACGGTGGTGAGGTTGGGTAGCCGGGCCGCGGCACGGTCAAGATCCGGTCGCGCGGCACCATTGCCATTGATGATGAACCGCACGTCGGGAAGGCGTTCGGCCGCCGTCACCATCATGTCGAGTGACTGCGAGAACCCGCAGTTTCCGGCGTACATCACCACCGGGGCATCGCCGGGGGCGAACTCATCGAGGTAGGCGGTGGCCGCGCCGGCGCGACCCGGCGCGCGGGCGATATCGACACGGACACGCTCGGCATCAACGAAGTTGGGGATCACGACCACGTCGGTGTCTGCTCGGCGTACCCGGGCAAGTTTCGTGCGCACATTGGTTGCCAAATCATCGCTCAACACGGTGACGGCGTCGGCAGCGGTGTACGTCCGGCGCTCCAACCACTCGGCGAGAGCGATCACTCTTGGCGAGGTGATTGCCCCGGTCCGCACTGCTGCATCGGGGAACACATCTTGAATGTTGAACACGGCACGCGCCGAGCGCAGACGCGCCACCCACACCCCCACTGGGCCGAGCGTGAGCGGCGGGCTCATCGCGAGCACCGCCTCCACACGACGGCGTGGCCCAACTCGTAATGCGGCCACTCCGGCAAGAGCCGTGAAGCCCCCAAAACCGAGCGCGCGTCGCAGCAGGCGTCGACGGTCATCACCGGGGAATGGATGCACGCGGGTGACGGAACCCCAGTCCGTACTCTCGGTTCGCCACCAGCGGCCGCTCCAGCCCGGTGCGATCGCATGATCGCGGTACCACGGCAGCGATGTCACCACATGGATCTCATGCCCGCGGGCCGCGAGTTCGTCGACGATGCCGGTCATCACCGAGCCGGTGGGTGCCGTATCGGGGGCGAAGTGTGGGCAGAGCACCACGATCTTCATCAGCGTGCCTCCAGTGCTCGCTGATACGCGCCGATCAGGGCGGTGCCGGAGGCGGCCAGGGTGTAGTCCTGTGCGCGCTTCCGACCAGCCGCGATCACATCATCTGGAGATGCCAGAACGTTGTTAATGGCGTCGGCCCACTCTCGCGACGATGCCCCGACGAGGCGGGCAGCAGTTCCATTGTCGGCAACCTCGCGGAGCGCTCCGATATCGGCGGCGATCACCGGCGTGCCCGCCGACATCGCCTCCACCAACGGGGCCCCGAAACCTTCGTACTCACTCGGGAACACCAGCGCGTCAGCACCGACGATGAGTGCATCACGCGTGGCCGTTGGCACTCGCCCGGCGCGCACCACACGACGGCCCAACCCGTACCGCTCGATATCTGCCATCACCTGCGCCTCCGCCGTCCCCTGCCCCCCGCACAGCACCAGCATGACGTCGTCATCGAGATACGTCATCGCCTCGAGCAGTCGGTGATGGCCTTTGTGCGGGTGGGTGATCGCCGGGTACACGAGTAACTGCCGGTTCGTGGTTCCCATGTCGTGGCGCACCTGCGCCACGGTTGCCTCGTCGGACGCCAGCGGTTCCATCCCGTGCGGCACCACCACAACCCGGTCGAGATCAATCCCGTATGCCGCGCATATGTCACTGGCCACGTACGCGGTTGGGGCGCACACCACCGCGGCTCGGCGCACCGACGGGGGCATCATCGTGCGCAGGTACGTCAGTCGTCCTCGCGAGAAGTACTCCGGCAGGTGACGGAACTGCAGGTCGTGCACGGTGACCACACGGGGCGCGGCACCCCACAGCGGTGCCGTCCCGCCACCGTGATGCACGACGTCGGCTGTTCGTGTGGCGTACGCCAGCGGCCCATGTTCAAACGCGATACGCGCCGCCCGACGCGCAACCGGCCATCGGGTGACCGACAGATGATGCACGCCGAGTTCGGGGCGAGCAGCCGCAAGATCGGCGCCGAGATGCACGGTGAGGTCCATGGACATGTCGTCGGTGGCAACACGTGCCGCGCCGACCAGTTGACGTACCAGATACTCCTCGGATCCGCCGACGCGACCCGGTGCACACCAGGTCAGATTCACGGCGACCTGCACGACATCATCGTGGCGCGTCATCGACGACCCCGCGCTGAACTGAGGTGCTGGTACATCTCCACGTGCGCGTCCGCACACGCCGCCCACGACATGGCCGCTGCACGTGTGTGCCCGGCCGTGCTCAACGCTGCTCGGTCCGCCAGCGCCGCGACCAATCCATCGGCGATGGATGCCACGTTGTAGGGGTCGACCAGCACCGCCGCACCCCCGGCCACTTCCTCGGTGGCCGTACCCTGGCTGGTCACCACCGGCGTTCCCGCAGCCATTGCCTCGAGCACAGGCAAACCGAATCCCTCGTCCTCACTGGGGTACGCCACCACCTGGGCCAGGTCGTAGAGCACCGTGAGATCGTCACGGTCGACCGCGCCGAGAAGCCGCACGCGTTCGCTGTCGATGGCGCCGAGTTCTTCGGCCACTCCTCCCCAACCGGCAGCTCCCGCAACGACGAGCGGCGGCAGATCGTCGCGCGAGAGCACCGCGGCCACCAACCGTGCCAGATTCTTCCGCGGCTCCAATGTGGCCACGGCGAGAATCATCTCGGCGGGAAGATCGAAACGCGCGCGCACCCGCTCACGCTCCGCATCGGTCACCGCGACCGGGTCCACGCCCCAGCCGATGACGCGCACCCGGTCGGCCGGCACACCAGCGTGTACCACCCGGTCGGCCACGACATGTGACGGGCACACCACGGCATCGCAGTCCACGGCACGCCGCACCGCACGGGTGAGCAGGCGCGCACCGTGACGGGTCAGCCGCTCCGGGCGATCCAAAAAGGCGACATCATGCAATGTGACCACTCGCAGTGCGCGCGCGGGAGCAGGTATCTGCGCAGTCGCATGCGCCACGTCGACTGCGCCGGTGGCAGATTCGATGTTCGGCCACCCGATACGGGTCCACGCCTCATAGAGCCACGGCCGCGCCAACGGCAGTGCGTGCACCGGCATCGGCGGCACTGCCGCGGGCGGGCGTCGATGGCGGCCAGCGACCGGCACCATCTCCACGTCGTCGCGAGCCATTAACTCGTCGAGCAGTCGCAACGTGGCCACCGCGGTGCCACCGGGCACCTCATGCCAGCACTGCTCAAGGGTGAACGCGACTCGAGGTGTGTTCATCGCGTCGCGACGGTGCTCACCGCTGCGTCAGTTCGGCGACCAGTTCACCGAGCGGGTCGAGGTAGTGACGCAGCGGAGCCCGGCCGGCGAGACGCCACGCACGGTTGTCGAGCACGCTGTTCGCCGGACGCGGAGCGGGCCGCGGCGGATCAAGATCGGCGGTCGCGATCGGGTGCACCATTGCGGGGTCACGACCCGCGGCCGCGACGATGTCGCGCACGAACCCGAACCACGACACCGCTCCCTGATTGGTGAGATGCCACGTGCCGCTCATGCGTTCGACGGCGACCTCGCGCAGAGCAACCGCAAGGTCGGCTGTGAAGGTGGGGTGACCGCGCTGGTCATCGACGAATGACAACTGATCGCGTTCACCGATCAGGCGTAACACGGTGGCCACCATGTTCGCCCCGTGGGCGCCGCACACCCACGACGTGCGCACCACTGCCGCGTCATCGCCGGCTTCGCGTTCACCGGCAAGTTTCGACGCCCCGTACACCGAGGCCGGGGCCGGGTTGTCCCATTCGTGATACGGATCGGCTTTCGTGCCATCGAACACGTAGTCCGTGCTGACCGTCACGAGGTGGGCGCCGGCTGCAGTACTGGCCTCGCGCAACCACCGCACAGCGAGCCCATTCGTGGCCAGGGCCCGCTCGGGGTCTGATTCGCATGCGTCGACCGCGGTCCACGCGGCGCAATTCACCACCGCGTCGGGCCGAAGCGAACTGATGGCAGCGTGCACCATCGACCGATCGCAGATATCCAGTCGCCCGCGACCAACAGCAACCACCTCGTCACCGCGCGCAGTGCAGTGCGCAGTGAGGTCGTGGCCGAGTTGACCGTCAGCGCCGGTGATGAGAATCCGCACGACCACATTCTGGCCGCTGACGCGCGCGACCAGACGCCACCGTGGCCTGCAGGCCGGATATCAGGTGGCGATGCGCGCCTTCAGCGGCTCCCACCAATCGCGGTTGGCGCGGTACCACTCAACGGTTTCAGCGAGACCGGTCTCAAAGTCGCGGGTCAACGACCACCCGAGCTCGGTGATGCGATCGATGTCGACCGAGTAGCGACGGTCATGGCCGAGGCGATCCTCCACCGGAGTGATGAAACTGTCGTCACGGCCGCATAGTTCGAGCAGTCGGTAGGTGATCTCCCGGTTGGTGATCTCGTTGTGGGCGCCAATGTTGTACACCTGACCCACGTCGCCGCGTTCCAGCACCACCTGCACCGCCCGGTTGTGGTCCTCCACATGGATCCAGTCGCGGATGTTGCCACCGTCGCCGTACAACGGCACCGACTTACCATCGAGCAGGTTCGTGGTGAACAATGGAATCAGTTTCTCAGGGAACTGATACGGCCCGTAGTTGTTGGAGCACCGGGTGACGACGACGGGCAGGCCATAGGTCGTCACGTAACTGAGAGCGATGAGGTCACTGCCGGCTTTGGCGGCCGAATAGGGGCTGCGCGGTCCGAGGCGATCGAGCTCGTGGAATGACCCCTCGTCGATGGAGCCGTAGGTCTCATCGGTGGAGATATGCACGAAGCGTTCAACTCCCTGTCGGTTGGCCACATCGCACATCACGTTCGTGCCGAACACGTTGGTATGCACGAAGGCATACGGGTCGACGATCGACCGGTCGACATGGCTCTCGGCAGCGAAGTGCACCACGACCTCATGGCCGGCCATGGCCGCCTCGACCGCATCACGGTCACAGATGTCGCCCTGTACGAACGCACACCGACCCGACCCGTCCTCGACGAGATCGGCGATATTGGCGTAGTTGCCGGCATAGGTCAACTTGTCGAACACGGTGACGGTGTGATCACTGTTGGCGAGCAACCACCGGACGTAGTTCGAACCAATGAACCCGGCCGCGCCGGTGACGAAGTACTTCATGATCTGGTCCTCGTGTACCTCAGGTGCGCATCGGCCAGTAGGGGCGACGCCCCTCTGGGAGATCGGCACGTAACGGGTTGGTGCGGTCGCGTTCAGACACGATCGGGTCGCTCACTCCCCAATCGGCGCCGATCACCGGGTCGTTCCACGCCACACCGAGTTCGTCTGCCGGGTTGTAGTACCCGTCGACCAGATACGTCATCACCACGTCGGTGCTGGCAGCGAAGCCGTGGGCGACCCCCGGCGGGATGAACACACCCCAATGGTTCTCACCGGAGATGTCGAAACAGGCCGTTGCGCCGTCGGTGGGGCCACCGTCGCGCAGATCGTGCAGCACCACGCGCGCCGTGCCAGCGGGCACGTACCAGTAGTCGGCTTGATGCAGGTGGTAGTGCAGGCCGACGAGGGCACCGGCTTGTTTGTTCGACCGGTTCGACTGGATCATCTCGCGGGCGTTCGGGATCCATTCGCGACGGTAGGTCTCGATGAACAGGCCGCGTTCGTCGCCATGCAGGGTGGGTTGCACCACCCACACTCCGTCGATGTCGACGCCGATGGCGTCGGCGCAACTCAGTACATCAGGCATGATGCCTCCTCTGTGATGGCGTCACCGTCGACGACGCGTCGCTTCGGCTCACTCGACATCCACCTGGCAGTGATCACCGATCATGAGCCGCAACGACCGTGGTTTACGACGGGTGCGAGTGACTTCGGCGTGTGAGCCGATGAGCGAATCTTCCAAACGGGGAATGTCGATCACGGAGGCATCTTCCATCAGCACCGAGTGTTCGACCTCGGACTGCGACACGCGACACCTCGCTCCCACGGCAGAGAACGGACCGATGAACGAGTCTTCGATCACCGCGTCGGAACCGATCGACACCGGACCGCGAATAGTGGAGTTCACGATGCGCGCACCGGCGGCCACGTGTACCCGACCATCGATCACCGAGGTGTCATCGACCTCACCATCGATTCGCGTCTCGATCCGCTCGAGCAGTAACCGGTTGGCTTCGAGCAACGGCGTCAACTTGCCGGTGTCGATCCACCATCCGGTCAACAATTCACAGCGCACCCGACGCCCCTGGTCGACCAGCCATTGAATGGCGTCGGTGATCTCCAACTCACCTCGCGGTGATGGTTCGATGGCGGCAACGGCCTCGTGGATGGTCGCCGTGAACAGGTACACCCCGACGAGGGCCAGATCCGAGGGCGGATCAGCTGGTTTTTCCACCAGGTGCACCACGTCGCCCGCGTCGTCGAGCACCGCGATGCCGAATCGGTGCGGGTCGGGAACCTGCTTCAGCAGAATCTGAGCATCCGGCGGGCTTGCACTTTCACGTGCTGATGCGAATGCCGCAGTGAACGACGCCAGATCCTGTTCAAGCAGGTTGTCGCCGAGATACATCACGAAGTCGTCATCGCCGAGGAATTCACGGGCGATCAGCACACAGTGCGCCAAACCGAGCGGTTCGTCCTGGGGGATATAGGTGATGGCGGCACCGAAGGCCGACCCGTCACCGAGGGCGGCCATCACCTCATCGCGCGTGTCGCCGACGATGACCCCGATCTCGGTGATGCCTGCAGCCACCATCGACTCAATGCCGTAGAACAGAATCGGCACATTGGCCACCGGCACCAACTGTTTTGCGCGGGTGTGAGTGATGGGACGCAGACGTGTACCTGCGCCACCGGCAAGAATCAGAGCCTTCACGGTGCCTGAGGCTAACCCTTATGACGCCAGCGACCCGTCCGCCGCCAAGGTGACCAGTTCCAGAGGTCAGTCGGCAGGCGCTGGCGCGGGGCCGATGCCGCGGAAGTAGTCGAGAATCGCTTCTGACCCCTCCCCCAAGCGCAACACCGATGCGCCGCCGACGTTGTCGCCGTACACGGGTAGCGAGTACGACACCAGCCCACGCCCATACGACTGCCGTAATGCCGAGGCGGTATCGAAGGGGTCGAGGCCGGCATCGATGCGTACCGAGGCCGTGGTGGCCCCGATGATGTCACCGGCGGAGAACGGGTCGTCGGTGAGGCGGGTGATCACCCCATCGGCCGCGGCGCGAAGGAACACCTGCTGCCGTGCGATACGCCCGAGATCGGCGGTGCCATCGGTGCGCCATGACCCCTCGACATATTCCTGGTAGCTGCGGCTGCGCGCGTAGGCCAGGGCCTGCACCCCATCGAGCGTGTTGCATCCGGCGGGCTGATCGAGTCCGGTCTTGCGGTCGCGAGCGGGATTGTCGAAGCACACCACCACCCCGCCGAGGGCATCGACAATGTCACGGAAACCGACGAAGTTGACCTCGACGTAGTGGTGCACCGGGATGCCGAGTGACTCGGTGACGGTGGCGATCAGGCGCTCGGGCCCACCGTTGTAGGCGGCATTGATGCGGTTGGACTTGCCGGTGCCCGCAATCGGTACCCACAGGTCACGCGGCAGGCTCACGATTGCCGCTGGCCCGTCGGCTTCGCGTCGCAGCACCATGATCGTATCGGCGCGTCGACCCGACACGATGCTGGTATCGCCGATCACACCGGCGTCGGGATCATCGGCGGAAATGCCCTCACGCGAATCCGAACCGACCAGGAGATAGTTCTGGGTCGGCAGTTCGACATCGTCGTCGAGGGTGCGCCCGACCAGATCGTCAGCGGTGGCCGCGGCACCGCCGGCGAGCACACCTTCAAGTCCCTCAATCCGTTCGACGTCGGCGACACGTTCCGCTGCAGCCCGGTCGATGCCGATGATGGCCATCGCCGCAACCAGAACGGCCACGGGTGCAGCAAGCACCAGCGATGCCGCACGACGTCGACCCCTGGGCGCGGACATATCGGGCCGTGAGCCGGATATGGCGTCGTTGGTGGCTGATTCGTTCACGCAGGCGTCACGCTACTCACGTCGTCGGACGCAGATGGATCACATCACCCACATCAATCCGGTGGCTGATCGCGCAGTCGTCGAGCACCACGAGCCGGCCGTCGACATCGACATCGACGGCACGCCCTTCAATGGCAGTATCTGGGTTGGACCCGTCGCCAACGGTGACCCGAACACGGCGACCGAGAGTGCCGAGCCCCGCCCGATACATCGCATACACCTCGTCGTCGGCCACGGCGTCGACAGCGGCGAGGAGCCCATCACGCACGGAACGCACCACGGCCGCATGATCGGCGTCGCTCCCCTCGCTGCTCAACCGGGCGCCGCCGTCGGGAGCCCACCCCACATTGATGCCGCATCCCACCACAACGGCTCGTCGTCTTCGGTCATCGGTGACCAGTGTCGACAAGATGCCCGCCACCTTTGCGTCGGCGTCGCGATGCCCACGAGCAACCACCACATCGTTTGGCCACTTCAGCGTGCACGGTGGGGCACCTGGGATCTGGGCGGCGGCGGACACGATGGCAAGACCGGCGCGCCACACCGCCGCATGAGGGGGTTCAGGTGCCGGATCGATCAGCACCGACATCAACAAATTCACGCCGGCCGGCGCCTCCCAGACGCGCATCCGGCGACCACGACCCGCGCTTTGATGGTCGGCCACAACCGCCAGTCGGCCGCCCTCCCCGGCGCGGAACATCGCCGCCAGATCGTCGTTGGTGCTCCCGGTGCTGGCACGGTGCACCACACGCCATGACGCGCTCACGTGGGCATGGTGGCACACACGTTGCGGTGGAATGACGCCACCGGGCCTCACCTCCCCTACATTGTGCTCCGTGTTCTCCAAGATTCTGATCGCCAACCGCGGTGAAATCGCCGTCCGGGTCATTCGCGCTGCCCGGGAGATGGGCATCTCCACCGTCGCTGTCTACTCCGAACTCGACCGGAACGCACTCCATGTGCGACTGGCCGACGAGGCCTACGCCTTGGGTGGCCAGACCGCCGCCGAGAGTTACCTGAACACCGAGGCCATCCTCGATGCGATCCGCACATCTGGTGCAGACGCGGTGCATCCCGGCTATGGCTTCTTCTCCGAGAACGCTGATTTTGCTCGCGCGATCACCGAGTTGGGTGTGGCCTGGATCGGCCCACCGCCGGCGGCCATCGATGAGATGGGTGACAAGGTGTCATCGCGTATCGCCGCGCAGCGTGGTGGCGCCCCGATCGTGCCAGGAACCACCGAGTTCGCCCAAGGACCCGATGAGATCCGCGCCTTCGGTGACGAGTTCGGCTGGCCGGTGTGCATCAAGGCCGCCTACGGCGGTGGCGGCCGCGGCATGAAGGTCGTGGAAAACGCTGCCGATGTGGACGACGCCATGGCGAGTGCCCAGCGCGAGGCCAAGGCCTTCTTCGGCCGCGACGAGGTGTACGTGGAGCGGTACCTGACCTGGCCCCGTCACGTCGAGGTGCAGATCGTCGGCGATACCCACGGCAATGTCGTGTGGGTGTCGACCCGTGACTGCTCGGCTCAACGCCGCCATCAGAAACTGATCGAGGAAGCCCCTGCCGCCGGCCTGCCCGACGGGGTGGAAGAGGCCATGGGTGAAGCGGCGGTGAAGGCCGCCAAGGCGGTCGGCTACTACAACGCCGGCACCGTCGAGTTCATCTACCAAGACGGCGAGTTCTTCTTCTTGGAGATGAACACACGGCTGCAGGTGGAACACCCCGTCACCGAAGTGATCTGCGGTATCGACCTCGTCGAATGGCAGATCCGCGTGGCGGCCGGTGAGGCCTTGCCGATGACCCAGGAACAGGTCGCTGCTCGGCGTGACGGTGCGGCCATCGAGGTGCGCATCAACGCTGAAGACCCCGCTGGCGGGAAGTTCTTGCCGTCGCCGGGGCCGATCACGGCGTTGCGCACTCCGAGTGGGTTCGGTGTGCGCTTCGACACCGGGTACGAGGCCGGCGACGAGATCTCGCAGTACTACGACAACCTGGTCGGCAAGTTGATCGTGTGGGGCCGCGACCGTGATGTCGCGATCGCGCGCACCATCACCGCCCTCGAGGAGATGGTGGTCGAGGGCGTGGCCACCACGATTCCCGCCGATCTCGCCATTTTGCGGCACCCGGACTTTGCCGCCATGGAGCATTCCACGAAGTGGGTGGAACAAACCCTTGATCTCTCAGATGCCACTACACCGGCGGCTCCGGCCAGCGAGGACGAGGCCGAACCGCTCGTGGAGCGGCGCACCACCGTGGAAGTAAACGGCAAGCGTTTCGACGTGAAGATGTGGGTTCCCGAAGCCCCTGCCATGGCCGTTGCCGCGGGCGGCGGAGCCAAGAAGCCCAAGCGCACCAGTGGCGGTGGCGGTGGCGGCGGCGCCGGGTCGGGCAATGTCACGGTGCCCATGCAGGGCACCGTGGTGAAGGTGCTGGTCGAGGTGGGCCAAGAGGTCAACGCTGGTGATGGCGTGCTCGTCCTCGAAGCCATGAAAATGGAGAACCAGATCAACGCCGATGTGACCGGCACCGTGGCCGAGATCAAGGTGTCGGCCGGTGAGACCGTCGGCGGTGGCGACACCGTCGTTGTGATCACCCCTGCCGGCTGATCACTCCGTCGGCGGCGAGACCGCTGACGGATTTACTCTGCTGCCTGAGCGAGCGCCTCAGCCAGTGCGGGATGCACGAGCAGGCTTTCCACGATGTCGGTCACGGTGAGATTGGCCGTGACCGCGAGCGCGATCACCGAGATGAGCTCGGCGGCGTGTTGACCGACGATCGACCCTCCGAGCACTACACCGGTTGCCGGGTCGGACACAATCTTCACGAATCCGCGCGGGTCGTTGTTGATCAGGGCTTTCGGCGTCGTCGCAAAAGGCACCTTGGTGACCCGGATCTTGCGACCCATCGCGAACGCCTCTGCCTCAGCCAGACCCACGTCGGCGATTTCTGGTTCGGTGAAGATCGCCGACGCGGCCTTGTCGTAGTCGAGATGGCGGTGCTCGACGGTGTGCAGCCCCATCACGTGCTCAGCCACTTTGCGACCCTGCACTGACGCCACAGACGAGAGCGGCAACTTCCCGCTGATGTCACCCGCCGCATAGATGTGCGGCTGGTTGGTGACGCAGTGATGGTTGATCGGTATGTAGCCACCGTCATCGCATTCCACACCGGCCGCGGCAAGATCCAACATGTCGGTATTCGGCACCGACCCGATGGCCAGCACGGCATGGGTCGTCTCGACCACGCGACCGTCATCGCAGCTGACCCGCACGATGTCGTGCCCGTCATCGTTCGTGACCCGCTCGATTGCGGTGGCGCGCGCACCTTTCAGCAGGCGAACGCCACGGCCCAAGAAGTCGTTCTCCAAGATGGCAGCCGCATCGGGATCTTTACCCGGTAGCACTTGCTGGCGACTGACCACCAAGGTCACGTCGGCACCGAAGGACGCGAACATATGCACGAATTCCACGCCGGTGACACCAGAGCCCACCACGGTGATGCTCTCGGGGAACTGCCGCGGTGGATAGCAGTCGCGGGTGGTCAAGATGCGGTCGCCGTCGGGGTGGCACCAGTCGGGAATGCGTGGCCTCGATCCGGTGGCGATCAACGCCGCGTCAAAGTTGATCTCCCGGGTTCCGATCGCGGTGTCGACAGCCACCGAATGCGGGCCCGTGAAACGCGCCGTGCCGCGCACGATCTCCACCCCTTGGCTCGCCAGTAGCTGGGTGGTGTCGGCGCTCATGCGGTCCTTGATGGCTTCGACACGATTGGTGAGCCCATCGTTGTCGACCGCGGTGGTCACATCGGCCAGACCCATTCCTTCGATGCGTTCCGAGTAGCTGATCGCACCGCCAGTCGCGATCATCGTCTTCGATGGGATGCAGTCCCACAGATGTGCCGCGCCGCCGACCACGTCGCGTTCGATCATCGTTACTTTCGCTCCAAGACGCGCGGCATATGTCGCTGCTTGGTTGCCCGCAGGGCCACCACCAATGATCACGAAGTGCACGCTCACGTACTTCACGCTACCGTTGCGAATCCGCGCGCAGGGGCCGAGCCCAATGCCATCCCATCGGCATCTCCACGGGTGGCCGACGGCCCACCGCTACCATGACCGCCGCGTGACGAACCAACATCCCACCGACTCCGAGCCGACGACCGACGACGATGCGGCAGCCGCGGGCAGCGGTCTTGCAGCAGAACGTGCGCGCCGCAGCGCCCGGGTGGGCGACCTACGCGCTGCCGGAGTCGAGCCCTATCCGTACAGGTTCGATCGCAGCCATACCCTCGCAGAGGCACGCAGCACATGGGGCGCGCTCGACGCCGGTACCGAGACCGACGACCGCGTCAGTGTCGCGGGTCGGGTGATGCTGCTGCGCGACACCGGCAAGCTGGTCTTCGCCACCGTGCGGGATCGTGACGATGAGATCCAGTTGTTCATCTCCAAGGCGGTCATCGGTGACGACGGTTTCGCCGAGGTGAAAGAACTGGACCTCGGCGACTGGGTTGGTGTCGAGGGACACATCATGACCACCCGCAAGGGCGAGTTGTCGGTGAAAGCCGACCGGGTCGTGTTGTTGTCGAAAGCCATCCGGCCGCTGCCCGACAAGTGGCACGGCCTGTCAGATACCGACACCCGCTTCCGCCAGCGGTACGCCGACCTCATCGTCAATGCCGAGGCACGGCGCCATTTCGAGGTTCGCCACGCCGTGTTGTCGAGTTTCCGCCGCACCTTGGCCGACGAGGGGTTCATCGAGGTGGAAACACCGGTGCTGCACACCGAGGCAGGCGGCGCCCACGCTCGGCCCTTCACCACCCACCACAACGCCCTCGATATGGATCTGTATCTGCGGATCGCGCTCGAGTTGCACCTCAAGCGTCTGATCGTGGGCGGTATGGAGCGGGTGTTCGAGATCGGGCGCATCTTCCGCAACGAAGGCATCTCCACTCGCCACAACCCCGAGTTCACGATGATGGAGCTATACCAGGCGTTCGCCGACTGGACCGATGTGATGACCATCACCGAAAAGCTCATCACGACCGCCGCTCGCGATGCGCTGGGCACGACCATCGTGTCGATCCGCGGCACCGATATCGATCTCGCCGAACCGTGGCCACGCATCTCGATGGTCGGTGCCGCAGCCGAGGCCACAGGGTCGGACCTGCACCCGTCGATGCCAGTGGCCGATGCAGCGCGCGTGGCCAGCGATGTCGGTGTGTCGGTGCACCCCTCGTGGGGTGCCGGCAAGATCATCGAGGAAATCTTCGAAGCCACCGTGGAGAGCACCATCGCGCGTCCCACGTTCGTGTGCGGGCATCCCGTTGAGATCTCTCCGCTTGCTCGGGTGGACCGAAACGACGAGCACATCACCGAACGCTTCGAGCTGTTCGTCGATGGCCGCGAACTGGCCAATGGCTACTCAGAGTTGAACGACCCTGTTGAGCAGCGTGCTCGTTTCGAAGATGAACAGGCCGCCAAGGAAGCAGGCGATGCCGAGCGCGGCACCGTGGACGAGGACTACCTGCGGGCTCTGGAATACGGCATGCCTCCAACAGGCGGGCTGGGCATCGGGATGGACCGCGTGACGATGATGCTCGCCGGGGTGGACTCCATCCGTGAGGTGATTCTGTTTCCCACTCTGCGTCCCGAGGCCTGACCAACCACCACGGCCGGCGCGGTTGGCGTCGGAGGGATCAACGCGTGATGATGTGCCCATGAACCAGATGAACGGATCTGACCAGAACGCGACCGGGTATGGCGCGAGCGACACCCGCATGGCGTGGGGAGCGGGTTTGGCGACCGAGTCCGCTGATGGTGTGGTGCTCGACACGTGGTTCGGATGGCTCGGTTGGGGCGAAGGTGGCGACGACGGCTTAGCCGGTGTGCGCGATCGCCGCGACGAGATCCGCAATGTTGTGGTTCGGCCGGTGCGGATCACCGTTGATGTCGACTCCCCTGCCGCGTCGGTCGCCGATGCGTACCTGCGATTGCATCTGCTCAGCCACCGCCTCGCAGCACCGCGCACCTTGAACCTCGATGGTCTCTTCGGCACGCTCACCAATGTGGCGTGGACCAGCCTCGGCCCGGTTGCGATCGACGAACTCGATGCGGTGCGTCTGCGCGCCCGCCAAGCTGGTCTGCACGTCACCGTGCACGGTGTGGATCGTTTCCCCCGCATGACCGACTATGTGGTGCCATCGGGGGTGCGCGTTGCCGACGCGACACGGGTACGCCTCGGCGCCCATCTCGCAGAGGGCACCGTGGTGATGCACGAAGGGTTCTGCAATTTCAACGCCGGCACCCTTGGCGCATCGATGGTGGAAGGACGCATCTCGGCTGGGGTTGTGGTGGGTGACGGCTCAGATGTGGGCGGCGGAGCGTCGATCATGGGCACCTTGTCTGGTGGCGGCACCGAGCAGATCACCGTGGGCGAACGCTGTCTGCTCGGCGCGAACTCGGGTATTGGCATCAGCCTCGGTGATGACTGCGTGGTGGAGGCCGGGCTGTATGTCACAGCGAGCACACCAGTGACCACGCCAGATGATGAGGTGGTGAAGGCCAGCGAGTTGTCGGGAAGGTCGGGGCTGATGTTCCTGCGCGATGGCCGCACCGGCCGCGTGGTGGTGCGCCAGCGCAGCGGCACGTGGGGGTCGCTGAACGCCGACCTCCACGCCAACGACTGATACGTGCCATCGGCGGTCCGGGCGAACACCCGGGCCGCATGGCATCATCGGGCCATGGCCGCTGACGAGGATTTTCCCCGTCGACGACGCGGATGGGCTCTCGCGGCCGCTGGCATGTTGTTCGTGTCGACCGATGCGTTCTTTGTGCGTCTCAGCGAGGTTGATGGTTGGACGCTGGCTTTTTTGATGGCGTGCGGATCGATGGTGACCCTCGGTGCCGCCGCACTGCGGTCGAGCTCCTCACCATCGACGTCTCGTTCTCGCATCCCCCCGGCGATGCTGCTGATCGGCGTGCTGAATGCAGCCACCCAGGTGCTGTTCATCACCGCGGTCACCCGATCGGAGGTGTCGAACGTGGTGGTCATCGTGGCTGCCGCCCCGTTGTTTGCCTCGTTCGCCGCATGGCTGCTGTTGCGCGAGCGCACCGACACGCGGGTGCTGATCGCCATCGTGGTGACCGTGGGCGGGATCGCCACGGTGATGTCGGGGTCGCTCGGCTCCCCCACCCTCGACGGTGATCTGCTCGCCATCGGCGCCATCGGTGCGTTTGCCACCACGATCGTGGTGTGGCGCCGGTTCCCCGATCTGGATCGTGCGCGCACCTTGGTGATGGGGTCGGCATTGATGGCGCTGGGGTCGGCACCGTTCGTGGACTGGGACGCAATTGACTCGCGTGCCGTGCTCGCTGGTGCGCTGATGGGCCTGGTGTTCAACCCGACGGGTCGCATGCTCTATTCGAGCGCACCGCGTTGGGCACCCGCAGCCGAGGTGGCGATGTTCGCCCCCGTGGAAACTGTTGCTGCCACCGTGTGGGTGTGGGTCGCCTTCGGTGAGCAGCCTCCGGGTGCCACGGTGGCGGGTGGAGTCATCGTGTTGGGCGCATTGGTGTTCGCCACCACTGGTCGAGCCGCGCAGCACTGACGCCGCAGAAACCTGTGCCCACTGCAATTGAAACAGGTGCGTCGGCCGTAGCGTGCCGCCGTGCCCGCTCTCGGTGATCTCTTGGCATTTGCCGCCGCGTCAGTGGTGTTGCTCATCATCCCCGGCCCCGCGGTTCTCTACATCGTGAACCGGTCGCTGAGTGATGGCCGTGCGGCAGCGCTCGCGTCGGTGGGAGGACTTGAGACCGGCAATCTGGTGCATGCAATTGCAGCGACCGTGGGTCTGTCGGCGGTAGTGGCGACATCGGCTACGGCGTTCAACATCGTGAAGTGGGCCGGCGCGGTATATCTCATCGGCGTCGGGCTCACGGCTCTGCTGAGCCGACCCGGGGTGATCGATGTCGCCGATGACACCGGCGTGTCGATGAGGCGCGCCTACGCCCAAGGGGTGTTCGTGAACGTATTGAACCCGAAGGTGGCGTTGTTCTTCTTGTCGTATTTGCCCCAGTTCGTTGACACGTCGCGTCCATCACCGTGGACGCAGGTGCTGGCATTGGGTGTGGTGTTCGTACTGATCGGCTCGGTGACCGACAGCACGTGGGCGATCGCGGCGTCGAGCCTACGCCGGGTCCTGCTGCGGGGCCGGGCGCTTGGCATTATGCGCCGTTGGGTGTCCGGGTCGGTGTTCGTCACCCTCGGCGTTCTCGCCGCTCGCGCACATCGCACCACCTAACTGCTGCCCGTGGAGTCCGTCGCCATGTTCCATCGGGCCGCAGGGTCCCAGAGCGGTAGTTTGAGATACACACGACGTGCGACCCGGAGTCCTGATGCCTACTGAGAACGTCTCATCATCCACTGCCGCGGAGGTACTGGCCGACGTGGTGCGGTCCCGTCGCACCACGATGGTGGTCGACCCGGATCGCGACGTCGATGACGCCACGGTGGATGCACTATGTGAATTGGCGATGTGGGCACCGAACCACAAACGGACCTGGCCATGGCGATTCACCCACCTGCGTGGCGAGGCACGACGCCGCTTCGGTGAGGCGGCCGCCGCCGACCTTGCTGCTGCCGGCACGGCCGATGACGCAAAGATCGCGAAGACCCGCACGAAATATCTCCGCACCCCATCGGTACTCGTCGTGGGCTGCGCCGCTCATGAACACCCGACATTTCATGAGGAGAACCGCGATGCGGTGTCGGCCGGGGTGCAGAACCTGTTGCTGGGCGCGACCGCTCGTGGGCTGGCCTCGTTCTGGTCGACTGCACCGATGATGTCGGGGGCGTCCTCACTGGAGGTGTGCGGCTTTGCTCCTGACGACCGCATCATCGCAGTGATCTACCTGGGCTATACCACCGCGGAGACCTCCCGCGACGCCGAGCGGCCGCCGGCCGCGGTGCGCCATCTCACCACCTGAGGCTGGGCTCAGTCGTCGATGATGACGACGGGTTCTTCGCGGACCAGCTTGTCAGCGATGCGGTAGCTGCGCACCTCCGGTGCCTCTCGTTTGAACGAGACGATGACGTAATGCCAATTCTCCGACACTGCGGTGTCGACGTCAGTGGGACTCGGGAACGGTTCGGAATGGGTATGGGAATGCACGACGCCCACAATCTCGTGCCCGGCATCATCGAGGGTGTCCTCGAGCGCCATCTGCGCGAGCGGATCGATGGTGTAGTACACCGCTGATTCAGCGGTGTTGTCCATGGGGTGGAACGCGATCACGTCGACGGAATCCGGGGTGTTCCATGCCCCGTCGGGGCCCGACAGGAACCCGCAGGCTTCCAGCGGATATCCGGCATGCAGATGCCGCACGATGTCGTCGAGAACACAGGCGGGCATGCGCAGCACGCTCACACGCTAGGCGATGGTCGTCACCTCTCGACCACCGGTTCGTCGAGGCGGCCGATGAGTACCCGGGCCAGCACGTGGCGACACCCACGTGAGGCGACCGTCGCGAACGATCGCTGCCGACCGGTTGGGTCGAGTCCAAGTTCGTGGACCTCGTCGGCAGTCAAGATCCCGAAGGTGAACTCTTCGCCGCTCCACAGCAGGCGACCATCGGGTAACTGCCCGCGCACCACCACTGCCAGATCACGCACCACCGCATGATTGGCACGTTGCGGTTCACGGCGACGTTGTTCTTGGCAGAGGTCTTCAAGCACCGCTAGTTCGCCGCGCACCACAGCCGGGTCGATTCCAGCCGGATCAGGTACAGACGTTGCTCGGCTTCGCGCCGTCTCATCGGGCAGCGGTTGGTGGTGGCTGAACTGTGCGTCGTCGTTTGTCATGGGAGCACCGTGGCACAACATGCAGCGCTCATGCGCCCGATTAATGCCGAACCACGGCGGTGACCCTCGGGTGGGTTCACCTCGGTAGCGTTGGCGCCCCATGTCCCCACCCGGCACGAAGCTCATCGCCAGCAACCGGCGCGCACGTCACGACTACTCGATCATCGACACGATCGAGGCGGGCATTGTGCTGCACGGCAGCGAAGTGAAGAGCCTGCGAGACGCCCAGGTCCAGATCGCTGACGGCTTCGCTCGGGTGCGCAATGGGGAGGTGTGGCTTGAGGGGGTCACCATCGCTGCCTATGGATTCGCGGTTGGTTTCGGCGCCCATGACACCGATCGGCCACGCAAGTTGTTGTTACATCGCGCCGAGATATCACGACTCGCTGCTCGCATTGATCGCGAACGGGTTTCGGTGGTGCCGTTGTCGTTCTATTTCCGCGATGGCCGGGTGAAAGTGGAACTAGGTATCGGCAAGGGTCGTACCCGCGCCGATAAGCGCCAGTCGATCGCTGAACGCGATGCCAAACGCGAAGTGGAACGCGAGATCGGCCGACGCAACAAGTACGGCTGATACCCCTGCGCTGCGGTGGTGATCAGCGCGGCGGCCGCCACATACCCCACTGATGAGGTCCGGTGTCGCTGCGCCCATCGTTGGCACGCAGGTCCCATTCGCTGCGGACGTCGAATCCGTGTCGCCGGTAATAGGCGACATTCTCGGCGGTTTCGGTCTCGAGGTAGCAGCCGAGGCCCTCGGCATCGGCGATGGCAAACACACAGCCCATCAGCGCTGCTCCGTAGCCACGGCGCTGCCAATCGGGGTGAGTCGCCAGCATGTTGAGATACCAGTGATCCTCGGTGGGTGCGTGCCGGTCGGTGATCTCTTTGTAGGCGATGTAGCGCGCCAGTCGCCAGTCGGGTTCGTCCGCGGATGGCCCATCGTCCACGTCGGGCTCGGGTCGTCCTGGTGGGGTCCATCGCGCGAAGGCGGTGCTGCCGGGGGTAGCCCACACGGTGCCGAGAGCCAGTCCGCGTCGCAGCACCCAAGCGAACATGTCGCCGCCGTTCGCCTCGTAGTCGTCATCATCGGGAAAGAACCAGCGCACCACAGGGTCAGGGCTGAACGCCCGCCACCCGGTAATTGCCAATTGACCGAGATCGTCGTTCGTCGCTCGTACAGGACTGCTCACACCGCCACGTTAGGTCGGCACTGACCCCAATGGTCACACTCCTGCGGTAGCGTCTATAGATACATACGGGTGGTCATCCCCGGACATACCAGCAACACGTTCTCGGGGCTGACCGGTTTCGACGTCAGAACTGTTGGGCGTATCTGCGACCCGAGTTGCTCAGACTCGTGAAACGGGGCAAACCAAAGAATTGCCGATGAGCAGTTCGCTCTCGCCGCCTGATCTCAGGTGAGTGGAGAGTCATCGTGAGCAGCAATGCCGCACGGGGCCGATCCTGCGCAGCCCGGCAACAGAAGCGGAGGATGACGGCGAGAAAGAACGCTGACGGTGGGAAAGACCACTGGCTCTCGGGAAAGTCCGAGCGCTGATCTTCGGATCGGTCGACCCGCCGATGAGCCGGCGTCAGGCTCGCAGTCGGGAATGGTCGTAGCGGGTCCGTTCACGGACTGATGGACGGGGGTTCGATTCCCCCCAGCTCCACCAAAGGGGGATTAGCAGAGTTCGGCTGTTTCTCTAGTAGAAATCGACCCTTCTACTGCTGGTTTCACGTCAACGCTGTCCCGATTGGCAGATCGGTCTTCCGCTGGCGAAGCCACCGCACCTTCTGCAACATCGTGACCATCGCGGGTCGTGGAGATGGGCAGACCTATGGTGCTAGGCACGTTTTCGGACCGTTTTGGTCGGCAGCCCGAGGGGTAATCGTGCGCAAACTTGACGTCCTGTTGGGAATTGGGACCGTTGTGATGCTGGTCAACGTCCCCGCAGCGATCCTTGTTGGAGACTTTTCGCGACTGTTAGGCGGCATCGTCGGCGGCGTCGCTGGCATAGTTCACTTCAGGCGGCTTGCCGCAAAGGTCGACCTGCTCTGTCGGGCCCCCGTGGGCGGCCCACCAGATGCACGGCCAAAGCGGAAGCTTCACCGGTTCAAGACGGTGGAGGGGTCAGGCAGACAGGACATTCGGCGCACAACCAGGGTGATCGAGTGCTCTTTGTGCGGTGCTCAGCGTGAGATCGTCAGGTACAAGAATGAGGGCGGGGCGTAAGATCGACAAGTAAGAGATCGCCGCACCTTCTCAACAAGGTCTCTCAGGTGTGTGATCAACGGGCCGAATCGGTGTGATCAAGAGCCGGGCCATCTAGCCAACATCCGCACCACAGCAGGCGAAACGGATTCCCACAGAACGCCCACCATTTGATTCGCGGCATACCCTGAGGGGATGGCCGGCATCAGACGCCTCAACCACGCGGTGCTCTACGTAAGCGACGCAGCCACCACCCTCGGAGTCGCCGTCGATGAACTCATCGCAGTGCTCCCTCCTCCACCCGGATGAATCGCCATAAGAGCGCCGTGGGTTGCCAGCAGGCCATGCGCACTATCAACCGGTGACGGCTCATGTCCCCCAGTGGTCATGCCATCTGGCACGATGACCCCGTGCTGTTCGACTCCACCACCATCGACCTAGATGCGTTCACAGCAGCGACCGGCTGGGAGATAAAGCCAGAAGGCGCCTGCAAAGGTGGCATATGCGTGCCTCTCGGCACCGACCGGGACCCGCTGTCCGTCGCCGAACGACTTGGGATGGCCGTCGTCACCGATGACGCCACCGGCAATGTGGCCATCGGCCCCGCGTCATTCAGCGGACACGCACTCGATTCGGCCGAGGCCCCCGACGTTGTGCTGCACGACTTGGACGGCAACGAGGTCGCGCTCTCACAGTTCCATGGCGAGAAAGTCGTGATCGTCAGTTGGGCCCCCTATTGAGGCTGCCGATACGACCTGCCAGGTTGGCAGGCCCTCCACACCGAACTTCGGGAGGCCGACACCCCGGTCACGATCATCACTGTCGCCATCGAAAGCGACGGCGCCGATGCAGTGCGCGAGTACATCGATGCAGCGCGTCCACAACACCCCTCGCTGATCGACACCGAGCATGTTCTTGAGCGAGCGTTCGGTGTGGTCAACATCCCAAATGTCATATGGATTGACGAAGCAGGGATGATCGTGCGCCCGGCCGAACCCGGGTGGGCCGGGCCCGCGGAGTATCCGGAGTGGCTGGCGAACCTGATGGCTGAACGTGAGAGACAAGCCGCAGAGAAGGGAGAGGAGGCACTCGCTGCTCTCCGCGCCGGTCAAGACCGCAACTCGTACGCCGATGCCATTCGCGACTGGGCTGCACACGGCTCCGATTCCCGCTTCGCACTGGCACCAGATGACGTCGTGGCCGCGTCAGGCCCACGCGACCCTGCCAGGTCTGAAGCCGCAGCGCGGTTTGAGTTGGGAACCGATGCGTGGCGCCGTGGCGACCGCGAATCGGCATTTGCCCACTGGCGCGAGACCCACCGCCTAGAACCCGACAACTGGACCTACAAGCGTCAGGCCTGGTCGCTGGTGGGGAACGAAGCCGCCGGAGGTGGCGAACTTGGCCGCCTGATGCAGTTCAGTGCCGACGATTCGTGGCCATTCGACGGCGACTTCAACCGTGACACCGCCGCGATCCCACCGGGGACCTACTACCCCAAGACCATCGACATCTGACACCCCGCACCAATGATGCGGGTGAACCGAGCTTCACAACTGGCTGCGTAGGGCTTTCCACACTCGACTTCGGTACAGGCAAATATCGCTGCAATGGTGGACGGATGACGTCACTTCTTCCCACCCCGCCCGGGGACCCTGACATGACAGCTATGGCCTACGAGGCCATGCCGTTCACCGAACTGCTCGGTGTGGTCATCGATCACTGCGACGATCACACCCTGACGGGACGGGTGGCCTGGGGCAGCACAATGTGCACCGTCAATGGCAACCTGCATGGCGGTTTCCTCATGGCTGTGGCCGACAGCCTGGGCGCAATGCTGACCACCCGCCACCTTCCCGACGGTGCAGGTACCTCAACCGTGTCGTCAGCAACCAACTTCCTCCGCCCCGCACCAGAAGGCATCTACGACGTCACAGTCGAACTCGTACACGCTGGCCGTCGCACCGTCGTCGTGACGACCGACATCATCAATCCGGCCGGCAGAGTTGTATCGCGAACCACCCAGACCCAAGCAGTGCTGAGCTAGTCCCACAGCGGCACCTCGTTCTCAATCTAGGAGACGTCGAATCTGCCACGATGGCGTCATGTACGTCCCCACTCCGTTCCGACCTGATTCGGCGACGACGAAGGCCCTGATCGACTCACACGCCACCGGCCAACTTGTTACAGCGACCATGAACGGCCCCCTCGCCACGTTGGTGCCATGGGTTCACCGTGACGACGGCACCGAATACGGATGCCTTCTCGGACATCTCGCTCGGGCCAACGACCACTGGCGCACCCCTCATCTCGGCAATGCACTTGTCGTCATGAGTGGCCCACAGGGCTACGTCTCTCCGTCGTGGTACGCGGCCAAACACGAACATGGGCGTGTCGTCCCCACCTGGAACAAGATGGAACTCCAGCTCCGCGGTGAGTTCATCGTCCACGACGACGTGACCTGGGTCCGTCATCTCGTAAGCGATCTCACCTCGCGCCATGAGAGCCACCGTGAGATGCCGTGGTCTCTTGATGATGCGCCATCGGAATTCGTCGATGCCCAAATCCGGGCCGTAGTTGGGATTGAGGTGCGCATCACATCGGTGGACGCCTCGGTGAAGATGAGCCAAAACCGGCCCCACAGCGACATTCCCGGCATCATCGACGGCCTCCGCAGCGACGATCGTCACGACCTCGCGCAACTCGTCGACGACAACAATGCCCACAGGACCGCACCATGACCAGTCCGTGGACCAGCGCCCAATCGATGCCCAAATGCTGGCGCCGCGGCATCATCGCCATTGTCGTCATCGCGTCCGGGTGGCCCGTCGTGGTCTTCCCCTCATGGTCAGCGTTCGTGTGGTGCGTCATCGGCACCGGGCTCGCGATCGGCATCACTCATCTATTCGCCCACATGCGGGTCAGCGTCGACAACACGGCCGTCACCGTCAACTTCACCACGGGATGGCCAGGGCGCCGGGTGGCCCTCGACGACATCGCGAGAACATCAGTCGTGACAATGTCGGCCGTGCATGGCTGGGGCATTCGCGCTGTGCCCGGTGGATGGTTGTGGCGCGCTGGTGGCCGACGGGCTGTGCGGCTCGACCGTGTGTCGGGCCGTGCACTGATCATCGGCAATGACGAGCCTGAGGCCCTCATGGCCGCGATCGACAGTCGTCGCGACGGCGCCCCATCCGCGGTGTGACCGTCCGATATCAGACGGTGCCGTCGGGGCTGCGAACATAGGTCCGTGACCCCCCGACGTGATCCTGATGCCACTGTCCGTTTCAACGGCGATGGACTGGCGATCACCGCCGACATTTACGAACCCCCGACCGGCGCAGGCCCACCAGTGCTCTTGATGCACGGTGGCGGGCAAACACGTCACGCCTGGGGTGGCGCAGGGGGCGTGTTCGCGGACGCCGGCTACCGCGCCGTATCAGTAGATCTTCGCGGGCATAGCGACAGCGACTGGTCACCAGACGGCGACTATGCGTTGGAACGATTTGCAGCCGACATCATCGCGATCGCCCGTTCATTCGAGCAGCCACCCGCTCTTGTCGGTGCCTCACTCGGTGGAATTGCATCACTGCTTGCTCTCGAGGCCACAGTTGGCGAGGCACCCTTGGCGAGTTGTCTTGTGCTCGTCGACGTGGCGCCCCGCATCGAAGAAACCGGCCGGATCCGCATCCAAGAATTCATGCGTTCGGGCATGCGTGGTTTCGACACCCTCGACGATGCAGCCGACGCCATCGCGGCCTACAACCCGCACCGACCTCGGCCACGCGACCTCTCCGGACTACGCAAAAACCTGCGGGAACGCGGCGACGGCCGCTGGTATTGGCATTGGGACCCGCGCTTCATCCGCCACCGCTCTGGCATCGATGGCCAGTCTGGCATCGTGCATCACCATCAGTTGCAGGCCGCCGCCCGCACTGTTGACATTCCCACCCTCTTGGTTCGAGGACGCATGAGCGACATCGTGAGCGACGAAAGCGTGCGCGAACTACAAGATTTAATCCCACACGCCGAGGTAGTCGACGTTGCCGATGCCGGCCACATGGTGGCAGGCGATCGCAATGACGCCTTCAATGATGGCGCCGTGGGGTTCGTGGCACGCCATCTGCCCGTCGACGCGGAATAGTGACCGTCCCGAACCGGTTCGTTCGGTCGATGACCACCACTGTCCGCCTCACCGTCTACGGCGCCGAATGGTGCAAGGACTGCCGACGCACATCGGCATTACTCGCCCACTTTGGGGTCGACTACGTCCACATGGACCTCGAGGCTGAACCTGATCGAGCCGATGAAGCACGCCAACTGGCTGGCATCCAACGCATCCCGGTTGTGCACTTCGACGATGGTGCCGTGCTGGTGGAACCCAGCGACGCCGACCTCACCGCCGCGCTGCAGGCTCGCGGTCTTGTTGACGGCACACCCCAGTGACACCCTCACCCCATCCCCGCTTGGCACTGGCGCTCGGGGTTGGCATCACCGCCGCTGGTATCACCCATTTCACCAACCCCGGGTTCTTCGACGACATCGTGCCGCCGTGGCTGCCCCCATCCCGGCGTTTCTGGACGCTGCTCAGCGGTGTCGCCGAGTTGATGGTGGGCATCATGTTGTTCGTGCCTCGCTGGCGGCGGCGCGGGGCGATCGCCCTGGTCGTCCTCCTGATCGCGGTGTACCCTGCGAATCTGTACATGACATGGGATTGGCGGGACCGCTCGGCGGGTGAGCAGGTCATCTCGTGGCTGCGCCTCCCGTTGCAATTCGCGCTCATCGCCGCCGCGCGCCGTGCAAGCGGACCGTGGCACCGACGGCCGCCGCTGCCCGCTGCCTGACGCAGAGGTAGCCGAGCTTCCGCACTACGGTCAACACATGGCTGACGGACCGATTCACGAACTGATGCAGCGCTGGCACCTCCATGTACGTGGTGACCTTCCCGGTGGGCTGGACGAACTCCTCCACGACGATGTCGTGTTCTTGTCGCCGGTGGTGTTCACCCCACAGGAGGGCAAAGCCATCACCACCATGTATTTGAACGCTGCGGGCCAAGCACTTCCCGGCGAGGGTGCCGACTCGGTCGCGGACGCCGTTGCTAACGGATCGAGCGGTGGAGGATTCCGCTACACCAAAGAAGTGCTCGACGGCCACACGGCAGTACTTGAATTCGAGACAACCGTCGAGGGCAAGTACGTCAACGGGGTGGACATCATCACCTGCGATGACAACGGCAAGATCGTGGAGTTCAAGGTGATGGTGCGCCCCCTTCAGGCGGTCAACGCCGTCTGGGCACAGATGGGCGCTGTACTCGAATCAATGGCCGACAAGGCCTGAGATCACCGTCGACGCGTCAGGGTTGCCCCGCATGGGGATGCTCGACCTGGGTGGTGAGGATCTTCCCGCCACCCACGCCAGCCACCTGTTCGGGCGCTGACCCCGGGGCACACAGCACAAACAGGGTGCGTCCATCGTCACCGCCGAGCATGCAGGCAAACACCGGCATCGGTGTCGCGATCTCATCGGTGATGGCACCGCCGTCGATGACGCGCACCACCCGTGACCCAGCGGCGTCAGCAAACCAGATGCCACCCGCGGCATCGAGCGCGCAGCCATCGGGAAACATGCCCGGTGTGTTCGCCCAGATACGCCGATCTGCCAGCGACCCGTCAGCAGCGATGGTGAACGCTGTGTAGCGCATTCCGAAGGTCTCCCCCACGATGAGAGTCGACTGGTCCGGCGTGATCACCGCGCCGTTCGGGAACATGAGGTCGTCGGCGGCCACTCGTACCGATCCGTCGGTGTCGACGAGATGCACCGCGGTGGGTTGAGGCTCCGCCGCTGCTTCAAGATCGAATCCGAAGTTGCCCACATAGGCCCGCCCTTGCGCATCGACCACCATGTCGTTGCAATGGCCAGTTGCCACACCATCAAGGTCCGCATGAACAACGAGCCGACCACGACCATCCTCGACCAGCACCCGGTGCGTGGTCATCGACACCACCATCAAACGTCCATCCGGCAACCAGCCGAGCCCCGACGGACGATCGTCGAGTTCGCCGTACACCACGCTGCGTTGCCCGTCAGGCGTAACCCGGTACACGGCGCGCTGGTAGAAGTCGGAGTACCACAGCGCGCCGTCACGCCACCTCGGCCCCTCACCGAAATCAACACCATCAACGAGTTCGTGCAGTTCAGCCATGGTGCAGTTTCGCAGACCGCGAGGGAACTGTCAGCGGTCGCGGGGAATGAAATAGGCCGGCACACCGGGGCTGTAGCGGCGCGCCTCGGCCTCTGAGTCGATCACACAGCCTTCATGCATGAAACGATCACCCGCGGCAACAACCCCCTCGGGAACCCCATACGCGTCGAGGGTGATGGCTCCTCCACAACCAAGGCAGTGCACCACAACCGACATCACCACACGTTAGGTCACCCCGAACGTCGCTGCGCACCGATGCGCCGCAGAGTTCAATCGGTGCGGATCGACCCGTCGGGCATGACCGTCGACGACAAGATGGCCGCGTCGAACACGGTGTCCTCAATCTGCGCTCCAGTGAGGTCTGCCCCCGTGAGATCCGCACCGCTGAAGTCCGTGAAACGTAAATCGGTGTCACGAAGATCGGCACCGCGAAGCACCGAATCGGTGAGATAGGCGCCATAGAGCGTGGCCCCGCGCAGGTCTGCATCGGTCAGGTCACTACGGACGATGCGCGCCTGCACCAACTCCGCATCGCGGAACACCGTGCCCACCGCCACCGAATCGGTGAACGCGCCGCGGTACAGGACAAGCCCGGACCAATCGGCACCGCTCACATCAGCACCCTCAATCCGATCGAATTCGCAGGTGGCCCCGGGCTCCACCCGGCAGCCACCCACCAGCGGTGGAGCGGTCACTCGATCGACCACGACAATCACCGCGAGCGCCACGAACGCGACAACTCCAATGATCACATATCGGCGACGCATGACACTCCTGAGGTCGGGGGGACGTCCCGCACCCTAGAACGCTGCTGCCCATCGCCTCCAGCCGGGGTCACAGCCACCTGCCACACTGATGGCGTGACCACGAACGATGCCGCCACTGGCCCGACGGAGCTCGGTCGCAGCGTCCTCATCAACCCGGGCGACCCGAGCCCCGAACCGTGGTCACACCGTCGACGGATCCCCGCCGACCTCGTGGCAGATGCGAGTGCATCGCATGACCCACGACACCCAGGTGTCGTCGACCTGCATCGTGCATGGACCCGCCGTGAACCACTCGTCATCGAAGCACACGCCGTGCCCTCGCCCACGCCGGTATCGGCCGGCGAGGAATTCTGGACGCTGCACCCGGGCACCGAGTTACCCGGCGACCGCATGCGCTTCTTCCTCACCGCTAACGCAATCGACCAGCGAGACGACAACACCACGTGGCCACTGCTCGACGACGCGGTGGCGTTCGGTGCGCGCCCTGGCGGCACAGGCGACATCACCATGCCGGATGGCACCAGTGCGCTCCTCGACGGTGGCCCGCTCGAATGGCTCAACACGAACACCCCCGTCATTCCGCGTCTCCATATGGCCCGCGGCACCCTCGGGGTGCTCGGTGGCCGTGTCGCCGCTCCTCGCGAACTGGCCGACGACCAACGTCGAGCGGTGGAACATGGTCGCGGTGCTGCCCGAGTGATTGCCCCTGCTGGGTCTGGAAAGACCAGGGTGCTCACCGAACGGATGCGGCTCCTTGTGCGCAGCGGCCTGTCGCCTGCAGCGGTCACGCTGGTGGCCTACAACGTGCGCGCCCAAGCCGAGATGGAAGCACGTCTCGCCGATCTTGACGGTGTGCGCGTCAGCACCCTGCATGCGCTCGCCTACCGCATCCTCGGCGCGGCCAACCCCGGTGCCGCCCGGCCGCAAGTACCCAACGAGCGGGATATCCGTCGGCTCCTCGGCGGTCACGTGCCCGAGGCCCGCCGCCGCGCCGACCACGATGCGATGGAAGCCTGGGTGGATGCGGTCACCGTATGTCGTGACACGCTCACCGCACCTGCCGACGTCGCTCAGATGTTTGATGGCCTCGACGATCTCGAACGGGTCGTCGTTTCCTACCGGCATGCATTACGCCGCGAACACCTCGTCGACTACCCCGACATGGTGTTGCAGGCCTGCGAAGCGCTCCTGGCGAACCCCTCTTTTCTCTGGAGGATGCGCTCCGAGGTGGGCATGTTGCTCATCGACGAGTTCCAGGACTTGACGCCGTCGCTCATGTTGATGGTGCGCCTGCTCGCTGGGCCCGCACAAGAAGTGTTCTGCGTCGGTGACGACGACCAGACGATTTACGGCTTCAGCGGCGCCACTCCGCGCTGGCTGGTCGAGTTCTCATCCGTGTTCCCGGGCGCACATCTGCACGCACTCGAAACGAACTACCGCTGCCCCGCCGATGTGGTCGGCGCCGCCGACACCTTGTTACGCCACAACGCCGTGCGGGTCGACAAAACAATCCGTCCCGGCCCCGACGCCGTACCTCAGGGGCTGCACCTCCATCACAGCGGTGATGCAGCCGGCGAAGTGGCAATGACGGCCGCCATCGTCGCCGATCTCGGCCGGGGTGTCTCCCCATCGGATGTTGCAGTACTCGCCCGTACCAACGCCGGCCTCATCGCGTCGTATATCCACCTACATCATGCGGGTGCACCCGTGCGTCCACCGGTTGGCCTTGGGCCCGATCTTCTTCACCGCAGTGGAGTCGAGGCGTTGATGGCATGGATCGATGTCGCCACCTCCGACCGCCTCGACCCCGATTCGTTGGCCGCCTCGCTGCAACGACCGCGCCGGGCGTCCACACCACGACTGACCGAGGTGATCCTGTCCAAAGACGACATCGACGACATCGAGCGCTTTGTCACGTCCAACAACAACGATCGCATTCGACGGTCACTCACCGAGTGGTGCCACGACATCCGCCGCGCCCGCCGTCTCGTCGCCGAGGGTGCCAACAGCCGACGCCTCATCGATCATCTGCTGGATGTCGTCGGCATTGCCACCACCGCCGATGCCCTCGATTCGTCCCAGCGGGTCGCGCGACGTGTCACCCACCGTGACCAGCTCGAAGCCATCCGCTCCATCGCCGATCTTGAGACCCGCCCCGCGCACCTCATCACATTCCTCGTCACCCACCTGCCCACACCGGCCGACCACGACGACAACGACACCAACCGCATCACCCTCGACACCGTGCATCGCGTCAAAGGCCTCGAATGGCCCCATGTTCACGTCATCGGTGCCGTCGACGGCGCATTCCCCCATCGCCTCGCCGACGACCACGAAGAGGAACGGCGGGTGTTTCATGTAGCCATCACCCGAGGAGCGGAGAGCGTCAACGTCTGGGCCAACGACCCTCCATCGCCGTTTATCGCTGAGATGAGCGCCGCGCCCGAGCAGCCTCCCGCCACGCCGCCCGCACCCCGGCGCCGCCAGGCGTCAACGGCCAACACGGCAACGACCACCACGGCCGCTGTCCCCGGCCACGGGCCCCTCTACGACGCACTTGTTGCATGGCGGCTTGCCACGGCACGATCACTGGGACGACCCGCATTCACCGTGTTCAACAACGATGTGCTCACTCGCATCAGTGACGCACGACCCGCGACCCGTGACGAACTGGCCGCGATCAGCGGCGTCGGACCCACAAAACTGGCCGACTGGGGTGCCGACATCCTTCACATCGTCGCGACGCACAGCGACCACTGAGAGCAGTTCGTATCAGCGCAAGGATGTGGTCGACGGCATCATCGGCGAGCGGGCACCGCGCCATGCACCACATCGGCGGTGAGTTCCACCGACCGTAGGCGCTCATCGATCGTGGTCGCCGAGTGGGCAATCACCACCTCGTCGGCATCGGCGTGGGCGGTAAATGCGGAGATCTGTTCAGCCACAACGTCGGGGGTACCCACCGCGGTGTACTGCATCATGTGCAGCAGGTTCTGGCCCTGAGGAGCGCGCAGCACCGCATCGGCGGTGTCGTCGTCATAATCACGGTGACCGAGCAGCAAGGCCACCCGTTCACGCGCCGCAGCCAAAAACTGTCGTTCGGCGCTCGCGGTGTCGTCGGCACAGAGAACGTTCATGGCGGCGAACACGTGCGGCTCGGGATGGTCGGCAGACGGTTGGTAGCGCTCGCGGTACACCTCCACCGCCTGGCGCAACGCACCCGGCGAGAAATGAGAGGCGAACGCGTACGGCACGCCGAGGGCAGCGGCTGCGGCTGCCCCATAGAGCGACGATCCGAGGATGATGAGCGGCACCTTGGTGCCCGCGCCCGGAATTGCCCGCACACCCGGCACCTCTGATACCCCGGCCAGATATCCACGCAGTTCCCGTACGTCATCGATGAACCCATCGGCTGATGATGGGTCACGACGCATGGCGCGCATCGTGGTCTGATCGCTGCCTGGGGCGCGCCCCAGACCCAATTCGATACGGCCGGGATGCAATGTGGCCAACATGCCGAACTGCTCGGCGATGGCGAGCGGGGCATGGTTCGGCAGCATCACGCCGCCGGCACCGAGCGTGATAGACGATGTCTGCGCAGCGATGTGGGCGATGAGGACCGCCGGCACTGACGAGGCCACCGTTGGCAGATTGTGATGCTCGGCATACCAGACCCGACGGTGGCCACTGCCTTCGGCCAACTGCGCCAACGCCACGCTGCCCGCGAGAGCGTCCGCCTCGGACTGACCCCGGCCGATTCGCGCGAGATCCAACAACGACAACTGCGTCACAACCAGAGTCTGCCACGGCGTCAACAGCCGACGGCTACCGTCACGACATGAGCAACATCGAATTCGGCCCGGCAATTGATGCGGCGTCTGCATGCCATCTCGCCACCGACGCCAACGTCGTGTTCTGCGATGTGCGTTTCGACCTCACCGATCATGCACACGGCCGACACGCCCATGCCAATGGTCATATCCCGGGTGCGGTCTACGTGGATCTCCACACCGACCTGGCCGACCCCACCATCGGCGATGCGGGGCGGCACCCCCTGCCCGATCTGGCTGCTTTTGCCGTCACTCTCGGCCGCTGTGGGATCGGACCGCAGACCCGAGTGGTCGCCTACGACGACCACGCCGGCATGTTCGCGGCCCGTCTCTGGTGGATGCTGCGCGCCATCGGGCATACCCACGTCGCCGTTCTCGACGGTGGACTGTCGGCGTGGACCACAGCCGGCGGCGAGTTGAGCACCACCGATGACGCCCCAGCATCAGTCGCTGCGTATCCCGTGACACGCACTTGGAACGGCATCGCTGATCTCGAATTGGTCACCGCAACGAGCGACGGCGCCACCGGCACGCATCGCCTCATCGATGTGCGGGCACCAGAGCGTTTCCGCGGCGAGGTGGAACCCCTTGACCCCGTGGCCGGGCACATTCCCGGTGCCACGAATCTGTTCAATGGCACTCTGGTGGCCAACGGCGCTCTTCTCACCGCCCCCGAGCTTCAGCAGGCCATGAACCACATCACCACGTCACCCATCGTCTACTGCGGGTCTGGCGTCGCCGCATGTCACGTGGTGTGGGCAATGGCTGTCGCTGGCCACCCTGCGGCCGAGACCGCCCTTTTGTATCCGGGGTCGTGGAGCCATTGGTGCGCGGATCCGTCGCGGCCCGTGGCCACCGGCGACTAAGAGCTTCTAGCGCGGACCCTGCCCATCATCGACACGAACCACGGTCCCGGTGACCGCCTCCGAGGATGGGGCGCACAGGTACAGCAACGTCGAGTCGAGTTGAGCGGGGTCGCCCATGCGACCCCGCGGGAAACCGGAGCTGACATCGCCCATGCGCTCCACCATGCCATCCATCATCTCGCTGGTGAACCCACCCGGAGCGATGCAGTTCACATTGATGTGATGGGCGGACCATTCAACGGCGAGCACCTCCGTCATCCGCGCAATCGCGGCCTTGGACACGGAATACAACGCAGCGGCCTGCCCTGAGTAGTGAAAGGCAGCTACCGATGAGATGTTCACGATGCGGCCCGGTTGCGTGGCGTCGATCAGTCGTCGCGCCACCTCACATGACAGCACCCACGGTCCTCGCACATTTGTATCGAGCACTTGGTCCACAAGTTCAAGAGGCATCCGGTGGGCCCGACGTGCATCTGGAATACCGGCGTTGTTCACCGCAATCGTGACCAGGCCGACCTCCTCGCTGGCACGGGTCACCCCGGCGACGATGCTGTCAGCATCGGTGATGTCCATCTCTATCGGATAGCAGCGCCCGCCGGCCTCCTCGATGACCTCGCGCAGAGCAGCCAGCCGCTCCACACGGCGCCCTGTGGGCACCACGGTGGCTCCTGCCGCAGCGAGAACCTGGGCGAAACGCCACCCGAGCCCCGATGTACCGCCGGTGACGAGCGCCACCTGGCCGCTGAGGTCGCTGCTCGCGTACGGCAGCGGATAACCGGTCACGACGCAGCGGCAGGGGTGTGCGTATCCACGCCCGAGCGCAACATGCGCCCCGCGGTGGCACCGGTGAAGGTGCCGTCGGCGTTCACCACTCGGCGACCGGCGACGAAGACAGCGTCGATGCCTTCTGCCGTCCCGTACAGACGACCAGCGCCCGCAGGAAGGTCGTAGCGCATCGATACCGGCCCCGGCCCGACGGTCGCCGCATCGAAGACCACCAGATCTGCCCATGCCCCTTCGGCGATCACGCCACGATCGACCAGGCCGTACAACCGGGCGGGCTGGCCGGTCAGGTACCACACAGCTTCCTCGATCGGTACGAGGTCGTGTTCGCGCACGGCGCGAGCAAGCAGGGTCGTCGAGAACGAGAATGAATCGAGCATGTCGAGATGAGCCCCGGCGTCGGATCCCCCAACGACCGCTCGCGGATCACGCCAGACATCAACACGGGCACGCCACGTGGCGTCATCGGTGCCGGCATCGTCACGCGCAATGATGGTGCGCAACTCGTCGGCAACGACCATGTCGGCCAAGGTGTCCCACGGGGTGCGATCGGTGGCCGTGGCGATCTCACCAATGGTGCGCCCGATCGCCGATTCATCACTGGACTCGATCACCCGATACTGCGCCCAGTGAGCGAACGAGCGATTCGTCCCTTCAGCGGTTTGAGCGAGCCGATCCCACTCGGCGCGCGTCGCCGGATCGCGTAATGCCGCCAATTTGTCTGCTGCGGGCAGCGCCATCAGGCTCTCCCATCCGGGCAGCAGGTCGAGAAGGAAACCGCTCATGAAATTGAGACGGAATCGCGGCGTGTCCGGCAGTGTCAAGGCATACACCTCCCCACCGCGTGCCGCCGCCCGGTCACCCACCGCGAGACGCCCCTCAACAAAGGGGCGGTTCTTGGCGTACACGGCCAACAGATTCCAGTTGAGAGGACGGCCAGCGGCCGCGCTCATGTCGGCCATCACATCTGCGCGATCGTCGCCGTATTCGCCAACACCGGGGATGAACTCGAGACAGGTTCCGTCGAACTCGCCCACCGCACCGGCCAACGCGACCAGTTCGGCGGCACTGGCCATTCGTGACGGCACGGGATGCCCGAGATGGTCGTTATGCGATTCCGACCATGTGGATGAAAAGCCGAGTGCGCCCGCGGCGAGGCCATCGCGTACAAGTTCGACCATCGCGGCGATCTCGTCGGCGGTTGCCTCACGGGTGTTGGCATCATCACCCATCACCTGTCGTCGCACCGCTGAATGCCCCACGAGGAACCCGGTATTGGGTACCAAGGTGCCATCGAGACGATCCAGGTAGTCCTCGGTCGTGGTCCAATCCCAGGGCACACCTTCAACGAGCGACTCGATCGGCATGCCCTCCACACGCGCCAGCATCCGCATGAGGTAGTCACCGTTTCGCGGCGCATCGAGCGGCGCAATAGAGAACCCACAGTTCCCGCCGATGACCGTCGTGACTCCATGCAGCGGCGATGGGCTTAGCGTCGGATCCCAGAACGCTTGGGCGTCGTAGTGCGTGTGAATGTCGATGAATCCGGGCGCGACCACTCGGCCAGCCGCGTCAACGACCTCTGCGGCCTCGTCGGTATCGAACGCCCCCGGTGCCGCCACCGCGACCACTTTGCCGTCACGCACCGCAATATCTGCATCGCGACCGGGCGCACCGGTGCCGTCGACGAGATGTCCTCCACGGATAATGAGATCGAACATGAGCACCCCCTGATCGGGCACGGTAATCGACTCTGTGGTGTGCGCTCCGGTCGAAGCGTGGTGGCGGTGGGCGATGTCAGAGAATCTGGGAGAGGAACAACTTCGTGCGTTCCTCTCGCGGATTCGTGAAGAAGTGTTCGGGGGTTCCCACCTCGACGACGTCTCCCGATTCCATGAACACGAGGCGATCAGCGACCTCGCGAGCAAAACCCATCTCATGGGTGACGACCATCATCGTCATACCGCCGCGGGCAAGGTCTTTCATCACGTCGAGGACTTCGGAAATCATCTCGGGGTCAAGCGCGGATGTGGGCTCGTCGAACAGCATGATGCGTGGCTCCATCGCAAGCGAACGCGCAATGGCCACGCGCTGCTGCTGCCCGCCGGAGAGCTGCCCAGGGAATTTGGCGGCCTGTTCTGGAATACCCACCCTCTCCAGCAACTCCATCGCCTTTCCCTCGGCCTCGGCCTTGGGCTTCTTACGCACCCAGATCGGCGCCAGAGTGACGTTGTCGAGCACGGTCAAGTGAGGGAACAGGTTGAACTGCTGGAACACCATGCCGACCTCAGAGCGAATCTTTTCAATGTTGCGGAGGTCGTTGGTCAGTTCCACCCCGTCGACGATGATGTCGCCCTCTTGATGCACCTCGAGACGATTGATGCAGCGAATCAGCGTGGACTTGCCCGACCCGGACGGACCAAGAACCACCATCACCTCGCGGTCCTTCACCGTGACGTCAACGCCGCGGAGGGCCTGGAAATCACCGAACCACTTCTTCACCCCACGGCACACGATCATGTCGTCGCGGGATGCCATCTCGTCGGTCAATGCGTTATCGGCGATGCTCATGGTGTCTCCGTGTGGGTCTATCGGGCCTGGCCGGCCTGCAGCCGGGTCTCAAGATTCCTCGACGCCCGCGACATGGTGTACGCCACCACGAAGTAGACGAGCGAGATGAATAGCAGCGCGGGCCGCTTCTGGCCCAGGAAGTCAGGCTGGTTCGGAATGGTGGAGTTGGCGATACGCAACAGGTCGAAGCCGCCGACGATGGCGATCAACGAGGTTTCTTTGAAGGTTGCAATGGCTTGGCCGACGAGGTTCGGGATCGAGACCCGCAACGCCTGCGGCAGCACGATCAACGAGGTGCGCTGCACCGTTGTGAGCCCGAGAGCATCGGCCGCCTCATACTGGCCGCGACGCACGCTCTGTAGGCCACCACGAATATTCTCGGCCATGTACGCCGCCGAGAACACGGTGTACCCAGCGAACACTGCGGCAAGATCGCTGATTCCCATGCCACTCGGTAGGAACAGCGGCAACATGATGGAGAAGAAGAACAGCACGGTAATGAGCGGCACCCCGCGCACAACCTCGATGTAGGTCGTGGACAACACGCGGAAGATCGGCAGTTTCGATGTGCGTGCCAACGACAGCAACACGCCGAGCGGGAACGACGCCAACATCACGTAGTACGCGATCGACACCGTCAGGACGAAACCACCGAGGAATGGCGGTGCCGTGATATCGAGTGTGGACGCGGTGTTGATGCCGGTGAGCAGCCAGTGGAACACGACCATGAACCCGGCCCACACCGCAGCCACCCGCAATCGCGCGGATCGCTCACCGGCAAAGTTCGGCACGAGCAAAATGGTGATCGCCGCAAGAGCGAACGAGAAGCGGGCCTTCTGCAGCATCGGGTACCAGCCAAAGAACGCGGCCACCCAGTTGAAGACGGCGGCCGCCGCCACGATGGCTCCAACGACCCGAGCGAGATCGCTACGCCCAGGTGCTGCGAGCACGTAGATCAGGGCTCCTCCACCAAGGGCAAACCCGGCAGCCATCGGCAGATCGGTGCTCCAGATGTGCGCCCAATCAAATTCGGGATCGCGCAAGACCATGAACAAGATGAAGGCCGGCCCGATCACCCACCAGGCGATCATCGCGCGACGCAACGGTGCCAGCGACACCACCTGGGCGAGGCCGCGGCCGGCCACGTAGGTAGCGATCATGATGATAAAGAGCACTGTCCACGGCACGCGGGTCGACGACGCAACGATGCCATCGGCGGCGGTTGGTTCTCCGTCGGAGAAGCCGTAGTCGCCGAAGGGAACGAACCACATGATCGCGCACACGATCGCGCTAGCCCCAATGAGCAGCGCGAGGAACGGCACCCGGCGGCGATGTGGTTCGGGAACAACCCGCAGAACAAGCGCCGCGATCACCACGAGGGCCGCACCCAGCACCCACATCGCCGTGCGCAGATTCGACGGCGTCGCCGACGGCGTGATGAGTGCCACAACCAGCGTGATGCCGCCGGTTCCCATCAACGACACGCCGATACGGCGCAGCGTGATCGACGGATTGATGTTCCAGGCAGCGAATGATGCCCCAACCGCGACAAAGAGCGCTCCCGCCGCAAACCAGATGCGGACGAACTGCTCGGCGGGATAGTTGTAGGTGAACAGCAACCGCATGTTGGTGGCCACAGACACCCAATTGGACTCGTCGGCGAACACGAGCCCGAGGACCCAGCGCAACAGGCCGAGGAGCACAGTCGTGAACGCAATGGTCTGCACGGTGTTCGACACCGACGAGAACAAGTTGTCGCGCATCCAGCGCACGGGGGACGGCAGCGGTGCCTCGGGGGGCGCAGTAGCGATCGTCGTGTCGGTCATCTCATCGCTCCACGATCGCAAGTCGGCGGTTGATGGTGTTCACCACGAACGAGATGGTGAGCGAACACGCAAGGAAGAAGATCATGTAGATGCTGAACACCGCCAAGGTCTGAGAGTTTTTGTTGTAGACGGTCTGGCCGACCTGCACGATCTCAGAGAACCCCACCGCGATGCCCAGCGATGTGTTTTTGGTGATGTTCAGGTACTGGTTGCCGAGGGGCGGCATGATCACACGGAAGGCCTGGGGCAACACGACCTTGCGCAGTGCTTGGCGACGGTTGAGTCCAAGCGCGGCGGCCGCTTCCGACTGGCCGACGGGCACCGCTTGAATACCGCCGCGGACGATCTCGGCGATAAACGATGAGGTGTAGAACACCAGTCCGAAGAACAACGAGGCGTAGAACACCGTCATCGTGAGCCCGGTGGGCCCGTAGTTCACGAAACGCCCCTCGCTGAGGGTGGGCTTCATGGCATCGAGAGGACGTGACCCACGTCCATCACCAAACTTGTCACCGATCACACCGAACAGGTCGCTACCCGAGTTGATGATCCAGCTGCTGAGCCCGGGCCAACCGCGTACCACCACGAACACGGCCAACAGGGCGGCGACACCGGCAAAAATCATTCGGAACCAGTCATCATCGATCAGTTTCGCCAAACCGGCTGGGGTGCGACGACTGTCGAGGAACCGGCGAATCCACGTCACCGCAGCCAGCACGGCCACGATGCTAAGCACGGCTTGCATCAGCCCTTGGGGAATGACGGCCCATGCGTCGGAGATACCGTCAAAGACCGGTCCGAGGAAGGCCATGACCGGGTTCGCGAACCATGCGATCACCACCGCGACGAGCGACAGGGCGAACGTCACCGATCCGATGCGCTGTGTACCGCCTTGTTCCTCTTGGATGCGACGCATACGCCGCCGCACCCACCAGATCGGCACCGCGAACACCGCCAACATGGAAAGGAATTGATAGAAGCCGTCGGCGAAGAACACCCGCGGAATCGAGATGCCCTTCTGCGACACGATCACCCATCCGGGAATCGGGCCGGAGTCGACGGTGAGCTTGCCCAGCGACCCAAGAATGGCCAGCCACAAGATGATCTGGACGAGGACGGGAATATTGCGCAGCGTCTCGACGTAGATCGACGACACTTTGCGTGCGAGCCAGTTGTTCGACAAACGAGCGATGCCGACAACCACGCCGATCGCTGTTGCCGCGATAATGCCGATCGACGCGATCCGCAGGGTGTTGACCATGCCCACCCACAGAGCACGACTCATGGTGAGGCGACGACCATCGGGGTCGTCAACGGTCTGGATGCCCTCACCGAGCTGAATGTTGGCCGGGTCGTCCAACCAGTCGTAGGAGACCGGGATGCCCTTGGCCGAGAGGTTGTTTCGTGCCTGCGCCGCAAAGAACCAGAAAGCGGCGAGAACAGCGAGGAGGACGATGATCTGAACGAACCACTTCAACACCGCGGTGTTGCGCCACAACGGCGGTCGCGCATGCCGCGCGCGCGCAGAGTTCGGATCGGTGGTTGTCAAAGTCACAACGGCAGTCCCCCGGTCGACGTCGGACGGGGCCGGGCAGTGCCCGACCGTGGATACGTGATACCGGTGCTGTCACCGGCGGTGCCGGTGGCCGGGCACGGGGCCCGACCACCGGTCACTGCTAGATGAGTCGCGCGCGCGACCGCTAGATCAGCGGGCGGGCGGCGGGTACATCAGGCCGCCATCGGTCCACAGAGCGTTGGCGGAACCCGTGCGGTCGAGACCGACCGGGGTCAGGTTGGCGTCCCAGATCTCCTGGTAGTTGCCGACCTGGCTGATGACGTTGTAGAAGGCGTCGGCGGACAGACCCATGAAGGTCTGCTTCTCGCCCTCGCCGCCCAACAGGCGCACCATCTCGGCGCCGAACTCACCCGCAAGGGCGTCGTCGACGTCGGCCGAGGTCACACCGTTCTCGTCGGCGATCAGCGTGGCGTAGACGGTCCAGTTGACCACGTCGGCCCACTGCGAGTCGTTCTGCGCGTACACCGGGCCGAGCGGCTCCTTGGAGATCGGCGTTGCCGGGAAGATGACCCAGCTCTGATCCTCGGGCTCCTGCACGGCCTTACGGCCAACGAGACCCGAACCGTCGGTGGTGATCACGTCGCAGGTGCCAGCGATGAAGGCGTCGGTCACCTGGTCGTAGTCATCGAAGGTGTTCAACGTGATGCTGATGCCGAGCTCAGCAGCCAGCTCCGAGATGTTGGTCTCGGTAGTGGTGCCGGCGTTGGTGCACACGATCGCGCCGTCGATCTCCTCGACCGATGACTGACCGGTGAAGTCGTCGCTAGCGCGGGCCATGAGCTGCTGACCGTCGTAGTAGGTGGTCGGGCCGAAGTCCATGCCCACCTCGGTGTCGCGGCTCTGGGTCCACGTCGAGTTACGCATCAGCACGTCGACTGCGCCGGTCTGCACGGCGGTGAAGCGCTCGGCAGCGGTCAGCGAGGTGAACTCCACGGCATCGGCATCGCCGAGCACCGCAGCTGCAACGGCGCGGCAGTAGTCCGCGTCGATGCCGTTCATCGAGCCATCAGCGTCGGTGTACGAGAACGCAACGGCGGCGCCGGACACGCCACAGTTGAGCACGCCACGGGCCTGGACCGCAGCGAGGATGCCACCGTCCTGGGTGACCTCAACCTCGTCGGCAGGCTCTTCGGCGGGCTCTTCAGCGGGAGCCTCGGCGGGCTCTTCAGCGGGAGCCTCGGCGGGCTCTTCAGCGGGGGCCTCGGCTGGCGCGTCGGCAGGGGCGTCCGCGGCGTCGTCGTCGCCACCGCAGGCACCCGCGACGAGCGCGAGCGCGGCCAGGGCGCCGGCAGCGCGCTGCCAGCGGTTGGTCCTGATTCGGGTCATGTATTCCTCCTGGGATCTGACGGCGGCATCATTGCCACCATCGGTTGTTCACGCTGCCCGACAGCCGACCCTGCGTTGTCCACAGAGCCAGCTATGTCGCTGGAAGCGATTCGGAGAGGTTACCCGACGGTAGTCAGCTAGGCGACAGGCCCGCTGCGTCGGCTCTGTGAACAACTCGTCAGAGCGGCCGCACGACCACGCCGCTAGCGTCGCACCGTATGGCGCCCAGAGCCGACATCGAGGGGCTCCGCGCCGTCGCGGTAGCCCTCGTTGTGGCGTATCACGCCGGTTGGCGGGGAGCAGGCGGCGGTTTCATCGGGGTTGACGTGTTCTTCGTCGTTTCGGGCTTCTTGATCACCTCATTGTTACTGCGTGAGCGCATCGACACCGGCCGCGTGGATCTCATCGGGTTTTGGGCGCGACGGGCCCGACGCCTCCTCCCGATTGCCACCACCGTGATCGCCACCGTTGTGGTCGCTGGTTGGATGATCCTGCCGATGACCGATCGGCCACGACTCGGCCGTGATGCACTCGCATCGTCGCTGTTCAGCGCCAACTGGGTATTCGCCGAGCGGGGCACCGACTACCTCGCAGCCGATACCGATCCGTCGGCTCTGCAGCACTTCTGGTCACTCGGTGTTGAGGAACAGTTCTATGCCGTGTGGCCACTGCTGTTCGTTGTCGTCACGATCGGCGCCGCGACGACAACTGCGGTTCGGCGACGCGTGCTGGGCATTGTGGGAGTGATCGCCGGTGCGTCATTTGCGATGTCGGTGGCCACATCGGGTTCGACACGCACATGGGCGTATTTCGGGACGCACACACGCGCGTGGGAACTCGCTGCTGGAGTCGCCCTTGCCACTGCATGGCCCGCGCTGCAAAGGGCGCGCACGACCTGGCGAGTGGCAACAGGTTGGGCAGGCCTCGTCGCACTCGGTATCGGAGTACCTCTCGCCGGCGCCACAACAGCTTTTCCCGGATGGATTGCGGCCATCCCCGTATTGGGGACGGTGGCGGTGCTCGCCGCCGATGACGACCCCAACGGACCGGTGCGGATTCTCGGGCGGCGACCGCTGCAGTGGTTGGGCGCACACTCCTACGGCCTGTACCTGTGGCACTGGCCGGCGTTGATCCTCGGCGGCCGCGTCCTGAACGACAGTGTTGTAGCCGACGTCGCTCTGATTGCACTTGCTGTTGGCCTGAGCGCAATCAGCCTCCGCTGGATGGAAAACCCCGTGCGCTACGCCTCGACCCTGGTGAGTAGCAGCCGCCGATCACTGGCGTTGGGGGCAGCCACCGTGACCGCGGCTGTCGCTGTGAGCGCTGTGGCGGTCATCGCGCCGGTCGGAGTCTCCACCGGTGTCGTCGCTGCCAGCCCGGATGCACCAACCGCGACACCGGTGACCAGCACCACGACTACCACTGCACCTGTGGCAACCACCACAGCGGTACCCGCCGTCAGTGATGCATCCACGACCACAACAGACCCGACCACCACCACACCGCCAACGACGACCACCGTGGCGGTCGGCAACCGTGACCACATCGCAGGCACAGCCATCCGCGCCGCCGCATCCCAAGAGATCGTCCCCGACAATCTTCGGCCCTCGCTGGCCAACGCCCCCGCGGACACCCCTGAGGTCTACCGCAATGGATGTCACGGCTATCTAAGTACGCGGGTCGATGCAGCGTGTGTCTTCGGCGACCCAGCGGCGACCGTCGCCATTGGTCTCTGGGGAGATTCCCATGCTGCCCAATGGTTTGGGCCGGTGATCGACTCGGCAACTCGCAACGGCTGGCAACTCGTCTCCCATACATCAGGGGGCTGCCCGGTCATCGATCGACTCACCTGGAACCGAGGCGCCGACAGTGATTTCACGCACTGCACAAGTTGGCGGGCAGCCGCGGTGGATGCCTTCATCGACGCCGGGGTGACCGCCGTTGTCATCTCGCAGCACTGGGGCCTCCTCGATGCCGATGACCGCCGACCGATCGATGCCGAGCAGTGGGAGGAGCTACTCCCCGTTCTCATCGATGACCTTCGGGCCCTCGGCGTTGAGCCGATTCTGTTCATGGACTCCCCCGACCCACCCGAATCGGTGCCGGGATGCCTCTCGCGCAACCCCACCACAGCACTCGTCTGCGCTGCGGCCAGCGCAGGCGCGACCGAACGCGCCGTTCGCACCACACAACTCCACATTGCCGACCAATACGACATCGCCGTGGTCGACCCACACCGCTGGTTATGCACCGACGTCGATACTGACTCGGTGCACTGCCCCGCCATCGTTGGCGACATGCTCGTGTATCGCGATGGGCACCATCTCAGCGCGACCGCCGCCCGATGGCTCGGCGACCTTGTCGACGATGTTCTGGCACGGTCGATGTCACGCCTCAACTGACAGCGGGATTCTCACTCGACGATGAAGTCGCCAACCACCGCTGATGTCCGCGCGAGCGACGACGCCAAACGATCACGTAACCACGGTGCTGTGGTTTCATCGGCGAGGCCCGCAGCAACATCGCGAATCACCCGGCCATTTGCCTTGTCCACCCACGTCGGGTGGAACGTCGGACGCGACACCACCACACCATTGGTCTCCACGGTGAACGACACCGACAGCACCCCCGCATCCTGAGAAGCAGCCGGCCACTCGTCGGTGGTGGGGTGAAAGCTCAACACGTTGCTGAGCCCAAACGCGACCCAGGTGCCATCGACCTCCTCGATCGGTTGCACCACGTGGGCATGGTGCCCAACGATGAGATCGACCACATCCGCGGCAACGATCTCGCGAGCCCACCGCCGTTGCTCACCGGTGACGGCATGCACTTTCTCGGCGCCCCAATGCAACGAGACGACCACCACCTCGGCCCCCATTGCTCGCGCAGCGCGTGCATCGGTGATGATCCGCTCCGGCTCGATCAGCGCAGAGCGCCACTGCTGGTCCTCCGGGGGCTGTAGCCCGTTGTAGCTCCACGTGTACGACAGGTGGCTCACCGCGACCCGATTGCCCTCGGCGGTTGCGACATCAAGCACACGAGGTTCGATCTCGGCGGGCACTCGCGCCATGCCGGACTGGGTGATCCCCACGGCATCGAACTCGGCCAGAGTGACATCGATCCCCTCGACACCCTGATCCAAGGTGTGATTGCTCGCCGTCGAACAGTGGTCGTATCCCGCATCGGCAAGATCGCCGATGATCTCGGAGGGAGCGCCATAGAAGGGGTGCGTGCTCGGTTCACGCCCCGGCAATCGCAACGGCACCTCCAGGTGGCACACAGCGAAATCTGCCGCTGACACGAGGGGGCGAATCTCGTCGAACATCGGGGTGAAGTCGTAGCCCTCCGAGTCACCGTTGCTGGCAGCGTTGCGTTGGGCCTGAGTCCAAATGTGCGAATGCACGAGTACGTCACCGGTGAACACCGCCGTCAGCGTGCGTGGCGGAGGCAGCGTGGTCGTGGTGGCCGTGGTCGATGTGGTCGCGTCGGTGGATGTTGTCGCTCCGGTCACAGTGGACGTCGTCGCTGCCGCAGTTGACGCGGTTGCCGGCATCGTCGTGACGGTGGGTGACACCGCGTCCCCGATGGTGGCGGTGCCACTATCCGAACTCGTCCGCGCCGCCGATGAGTCCGCTGCGGCGCACCCTGCGGCGATCACCACCGCCAACACCCACAACAGTGATGTTCTTTGGCGCCACACCATGACCACGCTACGACCATGACGCCGGTGCCGACGCCACCTTCACGATCAGCAAGACTCACAGCACAGCAACGGGCGCGCACACGAGGGGGATGCGATGACCGACAACAACATGCGCGTGAGCCGCAACCACTCACAACGCACAGCACCGCGTCGAGGCAGGAGCGACGACAGATGACATCGCATGCAGACCCGCGCCGCGGCGAGGAGATCACGGTGGCGTGGCTGGACCGGATTCTCGGTCCAGGCGTGGCTGGCATCGACTGCTCCCCCATCGGGACCGGACAGGTCGGCAGCAACATCCGGGTGATGATCACGGCGGCCCCCGGCGCCGATCACCTGCCGGCGAGCGTCATCGTGAAATTGCCGTCGCCGGAACCGGAGAGTCGCGCCGCGGCTGACGCGATGAACACCTACCGCCGAGAGGTGGGCTACTACCTCCACCTTCACGGCCTCAGCGCAGCACCCCAGCCCGAGTGCCACTACGCGTCCATCGACGATGACGGCGGGTTTGTTCTTGTGCTGTCCGATATCGACGATGGTGAGGCCGGCGACCAGTTGGCGCCGTGCAGCGCTGCCCGCATCGCCGCAATGATCGATACTGCCGCCGCCTTGCACGCCCCGACCTGGGACCGCGTCGATGACATCGCTCACCACGACTGGCTCGGCCGCTCCGATGCCGCCACCATCGCGCTGCACGCTGGTGTTGCCGCTGCGGTCATCGACGGTTTTGTCGCCCGATACGAGAACCGACTCGACCCCCACGCCCTCGCCACCGCACGCTGGTTGGCCGCCAACTACGGCGACCTGCCACGTGATCACGGCTGCGCACCGTGTCTCGTACACGGCGATCTCCGCCTCGACAACATGTTGTTCCGCACCAGTGGTGATGGCGAACAGGCTGTTGTCGTGGACTATCAGACGGTGGCGATCGGGTCGGGGCCCGCCGATGTGGCCTACCTCATCGCCACCTCGCTCGACCCCGAGCAGCGCCGCGATATCGAAGACAGCCTCTGGCAGCGCTACGTCAACCGCCTGCATCACCACGGTGTACAGGTCACGACCGCTGATCTATACGAGGCGCGTCGCATCGGCACCGTGAGCGCGCTGATGATGGCCATCATCGCCTCGCAGATCGTCACGCGGACCACCCGTGGCGATGAAATGTTCGCGGTCATGGCCGAGCGTGCAGCCGCCCACATGGCCGACCATCACATCGGACCTGACAACGAAGACTGATCACGGTGCTGCACGAACTCGACGACCTTCCAATTCACCAAAGCTCCCGCCCCCTGCTGCACCCCGTGTCGGCATCGGCGGACCAGTACGACCGTTTCTTCCACAACGGTTACAGCCCCAACGGCGAACTCGTCGTCGCGGTGGCGATGGGTTTCTATCCGGGCCGCCGCATTGCCGATGCAGCCATCACGGTGGTGATCGACGGCCACCAACACACGCATCGGGCATCACGCCGATGTGACACCGACCGCGAAACGATCGTGGGAGGAATCACCATCGACATCGTCCGACCAATGGTGGAACATCGCGTCAGGGTGGACGGTCGACACGGCATTGCCGCCGACCTCGTATGGCGGGCGGACAGTGTGGCCATCGAGGAACCCCGCTTCGTTCGCGAAGATGGTGGACGCACCACCTTCGACTACACCCGCCTGACACAGTTCGGAAGCTGGAGTGGTCATCTCACGATCGATGGCCAGCGGATTGACCTGGCCGATGTGGGACCGGTCCGCGGATGCCGTGACCGATCGTGGGGCATTCGGCCCATCGGAAATCGACCCGATGGCCCCGCGACAGCACCGCAGTTCTTCTGGCTCTGGACACCAACCCGTTTCGACGACCATGTCCTGCACGCAGCAATGAACCACGACGGCGACGGTCGCCCCTGGCACGAAAGCGGTGCGGTCGCGCCGCTCAGCACCGACAACGACACCCGCCTCGATGCTCGCAACATCGATCGCATCACCCGCGTCGATGCCGACATCGAATGGCAACCCGGCACTCGCTGGCCAGCTCACGTCGTCACTCGGTTGCACCGCTGGCGAGCCGACCCGATTGAAATACGACATCGTCCTGTCGCTCAGATGCAGATGAGTGGACTCGGATACCTCCATCCCGAATGGGGTCATGGCATGTGGCGCGCCGAACTCGACGAATGCCGCGACACCATCGACCTCTCGGCCGTCCGGCCAGATGACCCCGCCATGCTGCACACGCAGATGGTGTGCGTCGCCGACAGCGACGGTCACCGGGGCACAAGCATCGTCGAGACGCTCGCGATCGGCCCACACCCGCCGAGCGGCCTCACCGGCATCATCGATGGCGCAACAGGCGCGGCACCCCGATCCTGACGGGAACACCCGGCGAATACATCACGTGCGGGTCACCCACTGGGTCGTCGAGCCCGGCGGCGCGCAGCACACCGGCATGCACATCAATGAGATCGGCGGTGAACAGCGGCCACATCGGATGATCAACCGGAGCCCACACCGCTCGGCCCCGCAACGGGCGAGCGATCAGACCCCAGCGAGCGGTGAGGAAACGCGCGAGTTCGTCGTCCACAGCGGGGTCGCCGACCACCACCGACAATGCTGCTGTCGACGCGTCGGTGCGCGGCCAGCGGCGCTGCACCGATGACATCACCCGATCCCCAACTCGAACATGGCGCACATCACCCACGCAATAGGGAATGCGATACCCACCCCGCGCGACGAGAGCTGGAAGCCACCGATCGATATCGAGCGACATGAACCACACCCCCCGGTGGTCGCCAGCGCGAACGTAGGTGCGCACGTTCACCTCGGGAAAAGAACCCACATACGGCAGTGGCGCCCAGCCGGGCACGCCAAGGTCATCCATGTGGAACGGGATGAGTCCCACCCATGCCGACCCGTCGAATGTGTCAACTTCTACACCGGCGGGCAACAGCGCCTGCACCTGCTCTGCGGGATACCGCCAATGGCAGAACACCAGATCATTCCAGCGCTGCACCATCACCGCTCGCCGCACACGTCCGACCGGAGGCGTTGCCACCTCTGGTGCACCCGGGTGCCAGAGCGACGGGTCGACCACCGGTGCCGCGGTCATTGCGCCACCTGCGCCACCATCACCGCTGCGAGCACCGCGCGCGTGGACCACCCGATGGTGCGCACCCAATTCGTCGTCACCAACGACGTCACAACCTCACTGATCTCGTGTGCATTACCGCTATCCGCGAGACGTGAGTGCCGCGGCACCTGGAGCATCACCGTGGAGCCGAGAACCACGGCCAGTACGAGACCCGCAACGAACGGCAGAAGGCGGCCGACCCCCGCAGGCGGCGCGAAGAACAGCCACAGAGCACACACACCTTCGACCGCCATCGGTGCGCCCACCACCCGCGCGGTGAGACGTTGATGGCGTTCGGCGTACGCCGCCGATGCCGACGCCGGCACATGGGCGAACAGCGGATAGTGCACAACCTGCACAAACCAAATCAGGCCCGCCATTGTGGTGGTGGCAAGCAGATGGACGAGAGCGATCAGCACGGGGGGACTCCTTCGGTGACGACGTCTAGCCTGCCGACCAATGACCCGATCGGCCACTCGTGCACATGAACCGCGCTGGTGCGACAGCTGTGGACGCGCGATCGAATGGCGTGCGAAGTGGGCGCGTGACTGGGATGCGGTGCGGTACTGCTCGGATCGATGCCGCCGTGAACGACCGGGGACAACCGATCGCGCGCTCGAAGCAGCCATCGTCGAATTGCTTGCGACCCGATCCACCGGAGCGACGATCTGCCCAAGTGAGGCCGCACGACAGGTCGGTTCGGACGACTGGCGCGCACTGATGGAGTCGGCGCGGCGCGCCGCCCGACGACTCGTTGTTGCCGGACGGGTGGAGATCACCCAAGGTGGTGTCGTCGTCGACCCGTCCACCGCGCGCGGACCGATTCGGATTCGTGCCGTCCACACCGTCGACGAACCGACTCGTCAGCGTCGGCGGCGCCGCTGACTCGCCTTAGCCTGCACCCCTGTGAGCAGTTCCTTCGCCGCCGCAGATCACAGTGAATGGTGGCGCAATGCCGTCGTGTACCAGGTGTACCCGCGGTCGTTCGCCGACGCGAACGGTGACGGCACCGGCGATGTGAACGGCATCCGGCAACGCCTTCCCCACTTGGCCACCTTGGGCATCGATGCCATCTGGATCAGCCCCTGGTACCCATCACCTCTGCTCGATGGCGGCTACGACGTGGCCGACTACCGGAATATCTCGCCACGATTCGGCACTCTCGACGATGCACGGCAACTGATTGATGAGGCCCACACACTCGGGATCCGCATCATCATCGACATCGTGCCGAACCACACCTCCTGGGAACACCCCTGGTTCGTGGAGGCAATGGCAGCCACACCGGGGAGCCCCGAGCGCGATCGGTACCTCTTTCGTGACAGCGACGGCGACTCACCCCCAACCAATTGGATTGCCGTCTTCGGTGGGCCCGCGTGGACCCGCACGCCCGACGGTCAGTGGTACCTGCACCTGTTCGACTCCAGCCAACCCGATCTGAACTGGACCAACCCTGAGGTGCGGGCCGAATTTCGGTCGATCTTCGAATTCTGGTGCGACCTCGGTGTGGACGGGTTCCGGATCGACGTCGCGCACGGTCTCGCCAAGGACATGTCATTTCCCGACATTTCCGAATCCACCGCCGTGCTGGAGAACGCCAAAGTGCCCGACCACCCCCATTGGGACCGCGACGAGGTGCACGACATCATCCGAGAATGGCGCGGCATCCTCAACCGCATCGGCACCGAGCAACACCGCGACGTGATGATGGTCGCCGAAGCCTGGGTTGCCCCCGAGAGCCTGCCCAAATACCTGCGCAGCGACGAGTACCACCAGTCGTTCAACTTCGATTTCCTGACCTGCGAGTGGGATGCCCCATCGATGCACGATGCGATCGTGCGCGCGATCGGCGCTGCCGATGCGGTGGGCTCCACACCCACGTGGGCGCTCTCGAACCACGATGTGGTCCGCCACACGACCCGGTACGGCTTGCCGAATGGCACCGATTGGCGGGCCTGGCTCCTCGACGGCCCCCACGACATCTGCGATGCCGAGCAGGGACTGCGCCGCGCTCGAGCCGCCACCTTGTTGCTGTTGTCACTGCCGGGTTCCACCTATCTCTATCAGGGTGAAGAGCTCGGGCTTCCCGAGGTGTTCGACCTGCCACTGGAGGTTCTCGACGACCCGGTGTGGGAGAACTCCGGCCGCACCCGCAAGGGACGCGATGGATGCCGGGTGCCTCTGCCGTGGACCCCCGACGGTGTCTCATTCGGATTCGGCGATGCCCCGCCATGGCTGCCGCAGCCAGCAACCTTCGGCGCGCTCAGCGCCACCGTTCAGCGCGATGACCCCGACTCCACTTTGTCGCTGTACACCGCTGCACTCGCGCTGCGACGACGCCACTGGGCCGGCGCGGGCCCGCTCGAGTGGTCGGACCACTTCGACCGTCCTGAATCGCAGGTGCTGTGTCTGCGCCGCGACGATCTGCTATGCATCGTGAACTTCGATGTAGAACCAGTTGCTCTACCCGCAGGCGAACTACTGCTCACCTCGGCAGCACCCTCCGCTGATGGCCGCCTCCCCGGGGAGTCGGCGGCGTGGGTGCTGACCGCCTAGGCAGCGCAGCACATCACGTCAGAGGATGGCCAACGCCGCCGCGGTACGGCGCACGATCTCGTCCACTTCGGCCGCGCCCACACTCAGTGGCGGTGCGAACAACAACGAGTCCGCCACCGCTGGGCCCGAACCGGCGGGATACACCCACATGTCCTGGGCCAGACAGGCATCGACAGCCGCAGCGGCACTCACCCCAGCGAGTTCCACACCGATCATCAGTCCGCGTCCGCGCACCTCGGTGACACAACGATGATGGCCAACAGCAGCGCGTAGTTCCGACATCATCCGCTCACCCGCAGCGGCCGCATTCGCGGTGAGATCTTCTCGCTCCATGATGTCGAGCACCGCGAGCGCCCCGGCACACATCGCGTCCGGGCCCGAATAGGTAAAGAACATGACATTGCCACCAGCTGCCGCGATCGGCTCGACCACATGGTCGGCTGCGGTCACCATCGACATGGGCACATACCCGCCACCGAGGCCTTTCGCCGACACCAAGATGTCGGGGGTCACCGGGTCGTGCTGGTAGCCCCAGGTCCGCCCGGTACGACCAAACCCCGTCATCACCTCATCGGCGATCAGTAGAACGCCGTAGTGCCGACACACCTCGGCCACCTGCTGCCAGTAGTCGACATCGGCAACCAACGCACCCGCTGACGCACCGATGACCGGTTCGAAGATGAACGCCGCCACCGTGTCGGGCCCTGCCGCCTCAATCGCGGCAGCGAGGGCATCGGCATCGTTCCAGGGCACCTTCGGCCATTCGGGCAACAGCGGATCGAGGCCAGCCCGGCGGGCCATATGACCACCGATCGCCAAGGTGGCGACGGTGGCGCCGTGATAGCTCGGCACCCGACCGATTACTTTGTATCGACGTTCGTCGCCACGGCTCAGGTGATGGGTGCGGGCGAGACGCACGGCGGTATCGGTGGCTTCTGACCCGCCACCGGCGAAGAACACATGCCCGAACCCGTCCGGCAGCCATCGCTCGGTCAAGCGGTCCGCGAGCGCCAGTCGGTTTGGTGTTGCCCAGATCGGCACCACGTAGTCGATGGAACGCAGAGCCGTCGCGACCGCATCGGCGATCTCCGTGCGCCCGTGACCGATATTGGTCACCACCGCCCCACCCGCGGCATCGATGATGCGCCGACCATCGGCGCACACCAACTCGATGCCCTCGGTCGCGACCACCACCGGTGGCTGCACCGCTGGCGTGACGAGGCCGTATCGGTCGTGGGAGGCATCGGTGAACGTCGCGCTCATCGCCGAAGTATCCCAGATTCACCGGCCTCGTGGTGCACCGTCGTGGTCTGGCATGCTCCGACGATGAGCAGCACAGAATTCGCCGACCGCGTCGCCATCGTCACCGGATCATCTTCGGGAATTGGCGAAGCCATTGCCCACCGTCTGTCGGCCCTTGGCGCAACGGTCGTGGTCAACTCCTCGTCGTCGGTCACCGCAGGCGAGGCCGTTGCGGCCGCACTCCCGAACGAATCGTCCTACATCCAGGCCGATATCTCCGATGCCGATCAGCGGCGCAATCTCATCGACGCCACCATCGAGCGCCACGGTCGGCTCGACATGTTGATCAACAACGCGGGATGGACCACCCGGGTCGATCATGCCGACCTCGATGCACTCACAGAGGAGATCTTCCGCCGCACATTCGAAGTGAACATCTTTGGCACGTGGGAACTCACCAAGCACGCAATGCCGTACCTTCGGCAGTCGTCCGACGGCAACGTGGTCAACATCACGTCCATCGCCGGGGTCCGACAGGTCGGGTCATCGATCGCCTATTCGATGTCGAAAGCCGCGCTGAACCATATGACCCAACTACTCGCCAAAGTGAGCGGACCGGTACGCGTGAATGCAGTGGCTCCCGGCTTGGTCGCCACGCCGTGGACCAGCGACTGGGATGACCAGCACGCAATGATCGCTCATGTGGCGCCCCTCGGCCGGTCGGCGACACCGGATGACTGTGCTGAAGCCACCCTGGGACTGCTGCGCTCGACCTACGTGACGGGCGCTGTGCTCGTCGTCGATGGCGGCACCACCTTGCGGATCTGACCCCCTGCTTCCCTGAGCAACCGCATCACCGCAGCGTCTCGACTCGCGCGGTGCACCGCCTTTGAGATCAGAGACCGAGCGACTTCGAGATGATGGTCTTCATGATCTCGTTCGTGCCACCGTAGATCGAGGTCACCCGAGAGTCGGCGTAGTTACGCGCAATCGGATATTCAACGGTGTAGCCGTAGCCGCCGAACAACTGCAGACAGCGGTCGGCGGCCTCTTTCTGCAAGTCGGTGCACCAGTACTTGGCTTGCGCAGCCTCCGCCGCGGTCAACGTGCCTGCGACCAGTTTCATCACACACTGGTCGACGTAGGCCTGAGCCACGTCGACGGCTGTTTTCACCTCGGCCAACACGAACTTGGTGTTCTGGAACTCGCCGATCGGACGACCGAAGGCCTGACGCTCACGCACGTATTCCACGGTCCAGTTCAGCGCTGCCTGTGCCGATGCAACACCGGTGATCGCAATCGACAGCCGCTCCTGGGCCAGGTTCGACGACAAGTACCGGAAGGCCCCGCCCTCGTCGCCCATTCGGTTCGCCACCGGGATACGCACGTCATCGAAGAACAACTCGGCGGTGTCTTGGGAGTGGTTACCGATCTTTTCGAGGTTGCGACCCCGCTCGAAACCCTCCATGCCGCGTTCGGCGACCAGCAATGTCATGCCGGTATGGCGTGCCGAGGGGTCGGTCTTGGCCGCGACGATCACCAGATCAGAATTGATGCCGTTCGTGATGAATGTCTTCGACCCATTCACCACATACATATCGCCGTCGCGGACCGCCGTGGTGCCGATGCTGGCGAGGTCGCTGCCCGTCGCCGGTTCGGTCATCGCAATCGCCGTTATCAACTCACCCGAGGCAATGCCGGGAAGCCACCGTTGGCGTTGCTCATCAGTGCATAGCTCCAGGTAGTAGGGAATCGTGATGTCATTATGCAAAGTGATGCCCAAGCCGGCTCCACCGATGCCGGCGTACGCAAACTCTTCGGCAATGACCTGGTTGAAGCGGAAGTCATCGACTCCCCCACCGCCGAACTCCTCGGGGATCTGCATGCCGAGAAAGCCATTGGCACCCGCCGATGTGTAGATCTCGCGCGGTGCGATGCCCGCGCGCTCCCAGTCCATGTACTGCGGAGCAATCTCTTTGGCCACCCATGATGAGAACGAGTCACGGAAGGCGTCATGGGTGTCATCGAAGAGGGCCCGCATGACCGGGAATCCTACGGAGCGGCCGAGGGGCACCGCGAACCCGACCCCTGCCTCCATACTGTTCAGGTGAGCGATGGCGACACCAGCACCGCAGGCGGCGACGACTTCGTGCGCGAACTCGTGCGCAACGAACTCTCCAACGGTGTCGTCGACCGCGTGATCACCCGGTTCCCACCGGAACCCAACGGCTACTTGCACATCGGACATGCCAAGGCGATCACCTTGGATTTCGGGCTGGCCGCAGAGTTTGGCGGTCGCTGCAACCTCCGTTTCGACGACACAAACCCCGATACCGAAGACACCGAATTCGTCGACGCGATCATCGATGACGTTCGCTGGCTGGGATACGAACCGGGTGAACCGCTGTACGCGAGCGACTACTTCGAGCAGCTGTACCGATGGGCCGAGCACCTCATCGAACAGGGGCTTGCCTATGTCGACGATCAAGACGCAGACACCATCTCGGCTCAACGTGGCGGATATGGCAAGCCCGGGGTCGAGAGCCCGTTCCGCGACCGCACACCTGAAGAAAACTTGGCGCTGTTCCGTGCGATGCGCAACGGTGAATGCGCTGAGGGGTCTCGCGTCCTGCGTGCCCGCATCGATATGCAGCACGAGAACATGCAGTTGCGCGACCCCGTCATGTATCGCATCCGCAACGAGCCGCACCACCGCACCGGCGACACCTGGCATATCTACCCCACCTACGACTGGGCGCATGGTCAAAGCGATGCAATCGAAGGGGTGACCCACTCGCTGTGCACTCTCGAATTCGATGCGCACCGCCCGCTGTACGACTGGTTCCTGCAGCACCTCCCCCTCACCGGTGATGCCCCGAACCAGACCGAATTCGCCCGACTCGAACTCACCCACACCGTGACATCGAAACGTCGCCTCGCTGGGCTTGTTCACGACGGCATCGTCGACGGCTGGGACGACCCGCGCATGCCGACGCTGCGTGGCCTGCGACGCCGCGGATATCCAGCGGCAGCGATCCGTGACTTCTGCTCCTATATCGGCGTGTCGCGTACCAACAGCCGCCATCAGATCGAACTACTCGAGTGGTTCGTCCGCGACCACTTGAACCGCGATGCGCTGCGGCGCATGGCGGTGCTACGACCTCTGCGACTCGTGATCACCGACTGGCCAGACGGCCATGTTGACACCGTTGACGTGGTGAACAACCCCGAGGACCCGGCCGCCGGAACCCGAGCGGTGCCCTTCGGTGGTGACTTGTGGATTGAACAGGACGACTTCCGCCTAGACCCACCGCCGAAGTACTTCCGACTCACACCGGGACGCGAAGTGCGTTTGCGCGCCGCCTACCTGGTGACCTGCACCGATGCCGACACCGATGCCGACGGCAACGTCACCACCGTGTACTGCACCCATGATCCAGGGTCACGCGGTGGAACCGCGCCCGACGGCCGCAAAGTGAAATCGACGATGCATTGGGTGTCGGCCGCTCACGCACTCGAGGGGTCGGCAATGCTGTACGACCGACTCTTCAACGCCGATGTGCCAGGTGATGCAACCGGAGATCCGATGGACGACCTCAACATTGCCTCGCGTGAAATTCTCACCGGCTGCCGCTTTGAGCCGGCGCTGGGCGACGCTGCACCCGGTGATGTCGTGCAGTTCGAACGTCTCGGCTATTTCGCTCACGACCCACGCACGGCGCTGTTGTTCCACCGCACGGTTGGCCTTCGCGATGAATGGGCGCGCATCAGCGCGCGCAGCTGACTCCGCCGGTCAGAGATGGGGCCAGCCGACCGCCTGTTCGAGTTGTGCTGCCACTGAGATCAATAGATCTTCGCGGCCCGTGGCTGCCACGAGTTGCACCCCAACCGGTAGGCCTGTCGGTGTGCGGTGCATGGGCAGGCTGATCGCTGGCTGGCCCGTCACGTTGAACGCCGGGGTAAACACCACCCACTGCTGTGCTCGCTTCATCGGCCACAGGTCGTCGCCAGGGCGTTCATCGTGCTCACCGATCAACACCGGCACCTCGGCCAAGGTGGGCGTCAGCAACAGATCGAATCCGTCATCCCACCATTGCAGGCAACGTCGACGGTAGGCACCCATGGCGGCCAATGCGGCTGCGTAGTCACGAGCGGTCTGCACTCCCGCGAACGATGCGAGAGCTAGGTTGCCCGGTTCCACTTCATCATCGGTGAGCGGACGTCCGAGCATGCGCCCGAACTCTGCGATACCCATCGCGGCGTTGGCGGACCAGACGGCCATGAAATCGCGGGTGGCGCTCGGGTCGGCCAACACCTCGGGGAAGGATTCGACCACATCGTGACCGAGCGCCTCGAGTGCCCGTGCGGTGAGCACCGCGGCCTCGGAACACTCGGCATCAATTTCGTCGCCGCGCGGATGCCCCGACAACACGCCAATGCGCAGCCGGCCCGGATCGCGGGTGAGGGCATCGATGTAACCGACCGGCGATGTGGGCGCGATGACGGCATCGCCCACGCTAGGACCGGCAACTGCCGCCAGCAGGCCGGCGGTGTCGCGAACCGACCGGGTCACAGCCAGTTCGACTCCGAGGCCGTTCTCATGGCGATCCGGCCCCATGGTGATGCGACCCTGCGTGGGTTTGAGGCCCACGAGCCCACAGCACGCCGCCGGGATACGAATCGACCCGCCGCCGTCTGAGGCATGGGCCATGGGCACCATGCCCGCAGCGACCGCAGCTGCCGCACCACCCGATGACCCGCCAGGCGTGCGATCGGTGTCCCACGGATTGCGAGTTGGGCCCCACGCCAGCGATTCCGTGACCGGCACCGTGCCCATCTCCGGGCTGGTCGTGCGCCCGGCGATGATCAGACCGGCATCGCGAAAGCGACGCACAAGGGTGGTGTCGTGATCCGAGATTGGCATTTCTCCGCGGAGCGCCCGGTTGCCATTCGTGAGCGGCACACCGGCCATATGCGCATGCAGGTCCTTCAACAGGAACGGCACTCCGGCGAACGGCCCGGATACCTCGCCCGAGGCCATTTCACGCGCCCGGTCAAACCAGCGGATATTCACCGCGTTCAACGGGCCGTCCAACGCTTCGATCCGTTCGATGGCCGCGTCGAGTAGTTCAACGGGGCTCACCTCACCAGATGCGACGAGCGCGGCCTGACCGGTGGCATCCATCCACCGTGTGCGATCTGCCAGTTCCCCCATGTACAGCACCCCCTGCCGCGCGGCGTCGGCGCACGGGCGCCGACCCCGACCGACCCTAGTCGGCCACACACGGCGCGGGTTGAGAGTGCCCCGTCGCAGCACACGAGGTGCTCGTCGGCCGCTCAGGGTCCAACAACGACGAAAGTCGCCCGAAGGCGACTCACGACGACATTGCGATTTGGCAGCCCGTACGGGATTCGAACCCGTGCCGCCACCTTGAGAGGGTGGTGTCCTAGGCCACTAGACGAACGGGCCAAGTAGCACCCGAGATGTTATCGCCACAGTCTGATGACACCACCGGCCACCGGCGACGCACCACATACGGGTTCGGCCGGTCCAGATGGACCGGCCGAACCTCATCGAATGGTTGGGGTGCGAGGACTTGAACCCCGAATAACAGAACCAGAATCTGCTGTGTTGCCAATTACACCACACCCCATTGGGCACCGCGAGTGTACCGACATGGTGACGATCACCCACGTCCACTCAGGGTGTCGAAACCCACGATTCGGCCAATCGCCACGCCGACGGCCTCGACAACATGACGTCGAGCCGATGTGGCGCCCGACAGCACCCCATCACGCACCGGCGATGCGCCGACGGTGCCAAAACCAACAGCGCGCGCAATGAGTTCACTCCGCAAGACGTGGTAGCGGTCCGTCACCACCACGACGGCATCGACTCCTTCGGGGGCGAGTGCCGCATAGACCGCCGTTAGCGACTCCCATGTGGTGGACCCCTTTGGCACCACCGTCAACTGTTCTGGGGGAACGCCACTGGCCACGAGATATCGGCGGCCCGCCTCAGCCTCGGTGAACCGATCGCCGAGCCGTGCCCCTCCGGTGAGCACCACGCGATCAATCCGAGCGTCGGCTACAAGATCCCGCGCGTGATCGAGACGACTAGCGAACTGTGCCGATGGGCGTCCGTCATACTGGGCAGCGCCGAGCACGACCGCCACCCGCACTGCGCCATCGGCGTCGTCCACCCGGCCCGCTCGCACCGTTTGCGCCAACGTCACCCCGATGTACAACAGGCACAGTGCGGCAACGACGACAACCACGCGTACGGCGGTGCGTGAACGCACGCTCATCGCTCAGCTCACCAGGTCGGTGCGGGCTGCGCGCAGACGGCGCAGAGTCTCCTCGGATCCCAGCACTTCAAGCGACTCGAACAGTGGTGGCCCGACGGTGCGCCCGGTCACGGCAACCCTCACCGGCGCCTGTGCCTTGCCGAGTTTCAACGAGAAGGGTTCCATCACCCTCTCCAGTTCAGCCTTGGTTGTGGCCGCATCGAACCCGGCCGGGTCGATCGTGGCGTAGGCCTCGATCACGGCATCGAGCAGGCCCGCGGCATAGTCGGCGCTCATTACCTTGTCCCACGATGGCGCGTCACGCACGGGTTCGTCGCTGAACAAGAAATCCACCACCCCTGCTGCTTCGGACAGCGTCGTGAGTCGGGGCTGGATGTGTTCGGCGATCCGCGAGAATCGCATCCGGTCCCACTGCGTTGGCAACCACGGGTCGACCGCATCGATGAATGCCACGGTGTCGAGAGCGCGAATGTATTCACCATTGAACGCCCCGAGCTTGCGGACATCGAAGAATGCCGGTGAGAGGTTGACGCCGCCGAGATCAAAAAGTTGCTCGATCTCTGCCCATGGCCGGATCTCCACATCGTCTCCAGCCGACCACCCAAGGGTCATCAGATAGTTCACCATGGCGTCAGCCAGATACCCCTCATCGCGGTACTGCTCCAGCGCCACCCGGTCCCGGCGCTTCGACAACTTCTTGCGTTGTTCATTGACCAGCACGGGAACGTGCCCCCACCGCGGGACCGCCCATCCGAGAGCCGTGACCAGCATCTGCTGCTTTGGCGTGTTCGACAAATGCTCCTCGGCGCGCACCACATCCGTGATTCCCATTAAGTGATCATCGACGACATTGGCCAGGTTGAACACTGGCGATCCGTCACTGCGCACCAGCACGAAGTCCTCGATGACGCCATTGTCGAACTCGACCTCGCCGCGCACTCCATCGCTCACGACAGTGGTTCCGTCGGGCACCCGAAAGCGCAGCACCCGATCAGGGCCTGGGCCAAGTCCGGCATCGCGCGACCACCCCCCGTAACCGGCACCACCTTCGGCGGCTGCGCGTTCGGCGATCTGATCCGGCGTCAGGTCGCAGTAGTAGGCATGACCGCTCTCGTACAGACGTGTTGCGGCATCAATGTGCGCCTGCCGATTGTCCGACTGCATGTACGGCCCCTCGAAGGTGGGATCGTCAGCAGAGATGCCCAGCCACGCGAGAGCGTCGATGATGCCATCGATCCACTCGTCGCGGTTTCGTTCAGCATCGGTGTCCTCAATGCGCAAGACGAAACGTCCACCGCGACGACGGGCAAGCGCCCAATTAAACAGCGCCGTCCGAGCTCCACCGACATGGAAGAAACCCGTCGGCGACGGTGCGAATCGGAATCTCGGCGCCTCGTCGTGGGGGGTGTCCATCGATACGACGCTATCGCGACCTCCTCGGACCCTCCGGCGATCACCTCGGGTACTCTTTGCGACATGCGTTTCAACGAGCCACACGGCGGTCACCGATCGGTGTCGGGCGGCCAAGCCCGCGCCACCGTGTTCGGCATCAACGATGGCCTCGTATCGAACGTGTCGATCATCTTGGGTTTTGCTGCGAGCGGCGTGGATGCCGACATCGTGCGGCTCGCCGGAGTGGCTGGCGCCGTCGCCGGCGCAGTGTCGATGGCGGCCGGTGAATGGGTCAGTGTCACTGCCCAGAACGATCTCATCCGTCGTGAGCTCGACATCGAAATGGGCGAGTTGACCAACAACACCGAGCACGAGACAGAGGAGTTGGCCGCGATCTACGAAGGGCACGGCATGGCGGCCGACAGTGCCCGGACCGCGGCCCGCGAAGTGATGCGCCGACCCGAACGGGCCCTGGCCGTGCATGCGCGCGAAGAACTTGGTGTGGACCCAGAAGATCTGCCATCGGCGTGGATCATCAGCGTGCTGTCACTGCTGTCGTTCCTCGTCGGCGCACTTGCTCCGCTCATCCCATGGACATTCAGCTCGGGAACAGGAGCGGGTATCGGCTCGTTGGCCATCGGTGTCGCCGCGGCCGCTGGTGTCGGCGCGGTGGTTGGGCGCTATGCCGAGCGGTCGATCGCGGGCGCAGCTGCGCGCCAGGTCGCCATCGTGCTCGGTGCCTGCGCTGTGACCTTCGGTATCGGCCAGATCTTCGGCGTCACGCTGGGCTGAACACGCCGGGTCAAGGCTCGGTGCCACCGCCGTGCCCGCGGCGTGATGCAATGTCGCCATGACCCAGCTCAACGTCCTTGGCGAGGAACTGCAACCGTGTTCGATGGATCCCCTGACCGGCTACTACCGCACCGGATGCTGTGAGAATCGCGGTGACGATCCGGGCATGCATGTGGTGTGCTGCCGCGTCACCGACGACTTCTTGGAGTTCTCACGGCGTACGGGCAACGACTTGTCCACCCCCATGCCCCAATACGGTTTCGCAGGGTTACGCGACGGCGATCAGTGGTGCGTCTGCGCAGCGCGATGGCAGCAGGCCTTTGAGGCCGGTCATGCCTGCCCGGTGGTGTTGGCCTCCACGCATCTCTCAGCTCTTGAGCATGTGAGCCTCGACGACCTCCGCGCGCACGCGCTCGACTGACGGCACCGCTCAGGTGTCGCCGAGGGCACGCAACAGTTGCACCGGGGTGTCTTTTGGCGTGATCTTCGGCCAGGCGTGCGAGATGTTCCCGGCGGCATCGATCAGAAACGCAGAGCGTTGCACGCCCATGTACTTACGGCCATACATCGACTTCTCCACCCATACGCCGTAGGCCTCGGCAACGGCGTGATCCACGTCGGCGAGCAGCGTGAACCCAAGGGAGAACTTCGTGTCGAACGATGCCTGCTTTGCCGGCGTATCGGGGCTGATCCCGATGATCGTCGTGTCCCCCACCTGATCGGCGATATCGCGCAATCCGCACGCTTGGGTGGTGCATCCCGGGGTGTTCGCTTTGGGATAGAAGAACACCAACACCCGTCGCCCCGTCTGCGCGGCGACAACATCGATGATCGTGCCGGTCTGATCCTCAAGAACGATGGCTGGGGCAGGGTCTCCGACGTTGGGGGTGCTCACGGCCGTGATCCTAGATCAGCCCCGAACTGAACGAATAGGTGCGCTCAGTGCGCCGCGGCAGCTGCCACGCCGGTCAGGGCGCGCCACTGTGCCGGATAGATCGATGTGATCTGCCCCGGTGTCGCCCGAAGTGTTGATTCAGGCACCATGTCCACGATGCGGCGCGCCTGGTCGTAGTGATGGCCGGTGTGTGCCACACCGGCAAACATCGTCCGACGGAGTTCGACGAGCTCGCTGGGCGGGGCGTCGTCGTAGAGACCCCAGATCGTGAATGCGATGTCGATGTCGTGCACGACCGGAGCCCGCGAGAACATCGAGGCGCGTCGGAGGGCAATGCCAAGACATCCCGCAATGAGGTCACGCACATCCTCTCCTGGCGTCGGGCACACATCATCGGCACGCAGACGCGCAATGCGCAATGCGAAGCCCTGATCGGGACCTTGCGATCCGAGGCGCGCCCCGGATGGCTGCAGTCCATCGATCTCGGCGGGGCGGTCACCCCGCCACGGATCGGGGACTACATCGGGTGAGGAGTAGTAACGCGATGCACGCGCACCGGCGGGGGCAGATCTGGGGGCAGCCATATCCGATGTTCTACCCCAGAAGAAGCCCGTACACGATGCTCTCCGACAGAGCACGCCACGAGGCCTCGATCACATTGGCGCTCACACCGATGGTGGTCCAATCGCGCTCACCGTCCGTCGCGGTCAGCAACACTCTGGTCACCGCACCGGTCGCCTCGCCGCCATCGAGGATCCGCACCTTGAAGTCGGTGAGATGCATGCTGTCCAGGCGGGGGTATACGGCTCGTACGCAGTTGCGCAACGCGAGGTCGATCGCGTTCACCGGGCCGTTGCCCTCGGCGGTGTGCACGTGACGCTCATCGCCTACCCACACCTTGACCGTTGCCTCGGTGGTGAACTGGCCGATGTCGGCGCCGTGCACCTCATCGGTGATCACCCGCATCGATTCCAGCCGGAAGAAATCCTGTTCCCAGCCGGTGGCGCGACGCATCAGCAACTCGAGCGACGCATCCGCCGCCTCGAACTGATACCCCTCGTGTTCGAGGCGCTTCAAGTCGTCGATCACTTGGTTGATCGCGGGCCCGTCGAGTTCAAGACCCAGAGCCTCTGCCTTGATTTGAATGGTGGCTCGGCCCGCCATCTCGGACACCACAAAGCGGGTGCCGTTACCGACCACTTCGGGGTCGATGTGTTCATAGGCGTCACGGGCGCGCACAATCGCGCTGACGTGCAGGCCAGCTTTGTGAGCAAACGCTGATGACCCGACGTACGGTGCCTGCGGATTCACCGCGCGATTCAACGTCTCGGCGATGCGATGCGACACAACCGTCAGACGTTCCAACCGGCCCTCGTCGAGCACCGAATAGGCCTGCTTGACCTGGAGGTTTGGAATAATCGTGGTGAGGTTCGTGTTACCGGTGCGTTCGCCGAGCCCATTCAGCGTTCCTTGCACATGACGGGCGCCAGCGGCCACCGCCGCCATCGAGTTTGCCACCGCGCAACCGGTGTCGTCGTGGCAGTGAATACCGATCGTGACGTCACGGCCGACGTGTGCGTGCACATCCGCGACGATCGCCGATACCTCATGGGGAAGCGACCCACCGTTGGTGTCACACAGAACTACATGGGTGGCACCCTTCACGATCGCTGCCTCAAGGGCACGCAGAGCGAACTCGGGGTTCCGCTTGTATCCGTCGAAGAAGTGCTCCATGTCGACGAGCACCCGCCGATCGTTGGCAACGAGGTACTCCACGGAATCAGCAATCATCGCAGCGCCCTCATCAAGGGTGGTCTGCAATGCCTCGGTCACGTGGTAATCCCAACTCTTCGCCACAATGCACACGGCTGAGGTGTTGGCATCGAGAAGGTGCTGGAGCGTGGGGTCCTCGTCCACTCGGCCCCGGGGGCGGCGGGTTGAGCCGAATGCCACAAAGGTGCTCGTGGACAACTGCAGTTCGCTCGCCGCGCGCCGGAAGAACTCGATGTCTTTCGGGTTCGCTCCCGGCCAACCACCTTCGATGAAGTGCACGCCGAGGTAGTCGAGTTGTTCAGCAATACGCAGTTTGTCCTCAACGGATGCGCTGACGCCTTCGACCTGCAGACCGTCGCGCAGCGTGGTGTCGAAGATCTCGATGCGCTCAGTGGTGCCGGTGGCGTTATCGGTGGTGCTCATCTGCGGTGTCCTTGTCAGCGTGGTGTCGGATATGAAGTATCGGTCTGAAAAAGCGAAATGCCGCCCGAGGGGCGGCAGAACGAGCACACGGAAGCCGTGTGCTCTACGGAATAATGATGATGGTGGCGAGATGCGTCATCGCATGTAAGTCAACCCGATCGTTGCGCTGACGTCAACTCGGACCCGCTGGAGTGGACCATGACCACCGACGGCGACGACGGCTAGCGTCGCCACGATGAGCGACCGACGACCGATGTTCATCGATACCGACACCGCCAGCGACGATGCGGTGGCCCTAGCAATCGCTTTTGCCGCGAGCGAGGTCGACGTCGTTGGTGTGTCGGTTGTCGCGGGCAACGTGCCGCTGGACATGGCTGTGCAAAACGCCCTCTACACCCGCGAGGTCTGTGGTCGCACCGATGTTCCCGTATACGTCGGCGCCGATCGGCCGCTGGTCCTGCCGCTCGGCACCGCCCAGAATGTGCACGGGGCCGACGGAATGGGCGACATTGGTCTGGACCTCACCGGGCGGACGGCCGATGTTGGCCACGGTGTCGATGCCCTCATCGCCGCCTCACAGGAGTATGCGGGCCGGCTGGAGCTCGTCACTTTGGGACCGCTCACCAACCTCGCCCTGGCTCTGCGCCGCGATCCCGGCCTCGTCGACCGCCTGGCACGGGTGGTGATCATGGGAGCGGTGGCTGACCACATCGGCAATGTCACCCCGGTCGCCGAATTCAACATGTGGGTTGACCCGCATGCCGTGGCCGCGATCCTCGCATCGGGACTCCCGCTCGAGTTCGTGGGATGGGATATCAGCCGGCGGGACGCTGTCGTTGTTCCGACACAGGCCGAACGCCTCCGCGCGATCGGCACACCGCTTGCCGAGTTCTGCATCGATATTCAGGCCACGGTCGCCCAGTTCTGTGCCACCGAGACCAAGTTGGCGGGGTTCGACCTTCCCGACCCGATCACCATGGCCTACGCGATCGACGGCGATATCGCCCTCGAGACCCGCCAGATGTACCTGCGCTGCGAGACCGAGTCGGAACTCACCCGCGGCATGGTCGTGATGGATGTGCTGGGGTTCACCGGTGGCGAGGCGAATGCCACTGTGGTCATCCGAGCCGACCATGAACGATTCATGGCACGCTTCGAAGCCACGCTGAACTCATAGAGAGCCGGTATCGCCACCGCTGACCGTCACGCGTGGCGCCACCGCACCTCAGGTCGCGATTCGGCAGATCAGACGCGTTCGCACCAGTGCCGGTAGCGCGGATCGGCTGCGGTGACCGCTGCGGCATATGTCTCGGCAATGGCCCGGGTGGCCGGCCCAGGGCATGGGATCGACCGGTCGTCCACCGAGTTCACCGACGACACCTCGGCTGCCGTGCCCACCACGAAGGCTTCATCGGCGATGTACAGATCGCTCCGTGCGAGGTTGTCGCACCGCGTTTCGTACCCGAGGTCGCGCGCGATCGTCATGACCGTGTTCTGGGTGATGCCCTCGAGGGCACCTGCTGACAACGGAGGCGTCAGCAGCACGCCGTTGCGCGACACGAAGATGTTCTCGCCCGAACATTCGGCCACAAGACCGTTAGGTGCGAGCATCACCGCCTCGTCATATCCGGCCTTCAACGCCTCCACCTTGGCCAGTGAGGAGTTCACGTAGTTGCCCGTGGTCTTGGCTGCCGGCGGCATCGTGTTGTGGTCGTGTCGTGTCCACGACGACGTCTTGAGCCGCACACCCACCTCCACGGCATCGTCGCCGAGGTAGGCACCCCATGGCCAACAGGCAATGGCGACATCGACGCTGCATGGGATGGTGTTGAGACCCATCTCGCCGTATCCGAGGTACGCGATCGGACGGATATAGCACGAATCCAAACCGGTGGATGCAACCGTCTCCTTGGTGGCAGCGATCAGCTCGTCGACCGTGTACGGCAACTCCATTCCGAGAATGTGCGCCGAACGGTGCAGACGTTCGATGTGCTCGGTGAGACGGAACACCGCAGGCCCATCGGCGGTGGCGTAGGCCCTGATGCCCTCGAACACGCCGGTGCCGTAGTGCAAGGTGTGCGTCAGCACGTGCACCTGGGCCTTTTCCCAGTCGACAAGTTCGCCGTTCATCCAGATTTTCGGGGTGGGTGTGATGGGCATCGTGGGGTTCTCGCTGTGTGAGGTGTTGACGAAATAAAGAGCGGTCAGGCCGACACGCGGGCAGAGATGGCATCGCCGATCGCGCTGGTGCCACCACCGGGAGCATCATTGCACGCCGTCCTGATCCGATCCGCAGCGGCCCCTTCACCAAGGAAGTCCAACATGAGAGCCGCCGAGAGGATGGCTGCTGTGGGGTTCGCCGTACCGGTACCGGCGATATCGGGCGCTGACCCGTGCACCGGTTCGAACATTGACGGGCCGGTCCGGGCCGGGTTCAAGTTGGCCGACGAGGCCAGTCCGATACCGCCCGACACCGCCCCACCAAGATCGGTGAGGATGTCCCCGAAGAGGTTGTCGGTGACCACCACGTCGTAGCGGTGCGGATCCTGCACGAAATAGATGCATGCCGCGTCGACATGGTTATAGGCGGTATCGATATCTGTGAATTCGCTCGCAACACTGTTGAAGGCGCGCTCCCACAGATCTCCAGCAAAGGTCAGCACGTTCGTCTTGTGCACCAAGGTGACCTGTCGGCGCTCACGGGTGGCCGCCAGCTCGAAGGCGTGCCGCACACAACGCTCCACCCCCATCCACGTGTTGACCGACCCCTGGGTGGCCACTTCGGCCGGGGTGCCGCGCCGGAGCACCCCGCCCTCACCCACATAGGGCCCCTCAGTGTTTTCACGGATCACCACGAACTCGTGCGGCGTGTCATGGCCGGGAGCGGTTCCCACGAAGGGACGCTGATTCACATACAGATCGAGTTCGAACCGCATCTTCAATAGGAGCCCGCGCTCGATCACCCCGGGGGCCACACGCGGGTCGCCCACCGCACCCAGCAGAATTGCATCAAAGGCCCGCAACTCATCGAGGGTGCTATCGGAGAGAATCTCGCCATCGCGCAGGTACCGCGCCCCACCAAGGTCGAACTCGGCGGTGTCGATGTCCACCCCGGCAGCTCGCACCACTTTCAGGGCCTCTGCCGTCACCTCCGGCCCGATGCCGTCGCCTCCGATCACTGCGATGCGATGTGTCATGCGTCGCAGGCTACGGCCGAGACGGCCCTCGGGCACCGGGCGACACCACAACAAGGGGCGGGTATCGTCTTATCGCCATGGCAGCTCAACAACTGTCCCGCACCGCCTACGACCGACTGCGCGCGGAGTTCGAGGACCTCACCACCCGCGGCCGCATCGAGGTCGCCGAGGAAATCGAGGCCGCCCGCGCCGAGGGTGATCTGAAGGAAAATGCCGGCTATCACGCGGCCAAGGACAAACAGGGCCACATGGAAGGCCGCATCCGCGAACTCGAGCACATTCTCGATAACGCCGAGATCATCGAGGGTCACAGCGTCATCACGATGATCTACGAGGGCGATAGCCCCGATGATGCCGAGCGTTACATCGTGGGGAACCAAGAAGAGGCCGCTGGCCTGCCCGACGACATCACCATCGTCGGCCCACACTCACCCCTCGGGCAGGCATTGGCCGAGGCCGACCTCGGACCACTGGAATACGAGGGCCCCAACGGTGTGTTGCGAGTGGAGATCATCGCAATCGATGATCTCTGACCAACCGAGGCGATCCCCCTGAACACCATCGACACCCACGCACCCGACGGAACAGACGCCGTCCAAAGCGACGACGTCGAGATCAGCGCACCACCGGACCTACCACCGCTGCATCAGGTCGACCTCGGACGCCTGGGCACCGTCGAGGCTCGTGTCGCCGGCGACATCTCGTCGTCGCCGGCCACTCTCGCTCTGCTCCACGGGTGGACCGCCAGCGCTGACATCAACTTCTTTCCCGCCTATGGAGCCCTCGCACAAGAGGCCGCCCTGTTCGCCCACGACCATCGCGGCCATGCCGGGGGGTTGCGGGCACGCCGTGCAGTGCGCCTCGAGGACTGCGCCGACGATGTGATCCGCGTGGCAGATGCACTTGGCATTGAGCGCATCGTGCCCGTGGGCTATTCGATGGGCGGGGCGATTGCGCAGTTGGTGTGGCAGCGCCATCCCGACCGGGTTGCCGGCATGGTGCTGTGTGCCACAGCCGGCAGTTTTGCCGAGGCGCGCGACGAACGACTGTCGTTCCTCGGGCTCACAGGATTGGCAGCGCTCGCTCGGGTCACTCCCGGTCAGGCACGTGACTGGATCTCGGATCAGGTGTACCTGCAACGCAAAACCCAGACCTGGGGCCCATGGGCGGTATCGCAGGCGGCACGACACGACTGGCGCATGGTGCTCGAGGCCGGCCGGGCACTCGGATCGTTCTCCTCTCTGGACTGGATCGGCGAGATCGACGTGCCGGTGTCGATCGTCGTCACCATGCGCGACCCGGTTGTGCCATTGCGCCGACAGGTTCGACTCTTCGAGACGATCGAGCATGCCGCTGCATTCCGCGTGGACGGTGAACACGATGCGATCGTGGCGGTTGCAGACCGCTTCGTTCCTACATTGGTGCGCGCCACGCGCCACGCACTGGGAACATCGCGATGAGCGACCGGTTGACCCGCAGTCGTCTCGCGCGCACCGCTCGGGTTGCCCGGCTTGGTGCTCGCGTGGGCGGCACGTGGGCGGGCACATCGGCCCGCAAGGTATTCGCTTCGGCGGAACGGCGCATCGAACTCGACGATCGTCGGCGCCTCGCCACCGCCGAGCAGGTCGCGGCCGAACTCGGCCAGATGAAGGGCGCCATGATGAAGCTCGGCCAGATGGCCAGCTATCTCGATGACGGCCTGCCTGAACCGTTCCGGATGGCGCTCGCCAGCCTGCGCAACGATGCACCGCCGATGTCACCCGATCTCGCAGCCAGCGTCGTCCGCGATCAACTCGGCGATGACCCCACACAGGTGTTCGCCCAATGGGATCCAGAACCCATCGCGGCGGCCTCGATCGGTCAGGTTCACCGAGCCGTGCTCGTCGGCGACGACGGTGTGGAACGACCGGTGGCGGTCAAAGTGCAGTACCCCGGTGTCGACGAGGCCATCGCCGCAGACCTTCGCAATGCAGACATGTTGGGCGTGCTGCTGCGGCAGGGATTCGGTGGTCTCGACCCGAGCGAGTTGGTCGAGGAAATCACCCAGCGCCTCACAGAAGAACTCGACTACCGACGCGAGGCCGAGAACCAAGCGATGTTCGCCGACTTCTACCGGGACCATCCCTTCATCCATGTCCCCGAGGTGGTGACAAGCCATTCCACCGCACGGGTACTCACCTCCGAGTTGGTCAACGGCTACACCTGGGATGACGTGATGACCTGGGATGAGGCCGAACGCAACGCGGCAGCCGAGACGATCTTCCGATTCGTCTTCCGCAGCCTGTACACCATGCGATCGTTCAACGGCGACCCTCATCCCGGCAACTATCTCTTCCACCGCGGCGGGCGCGTGACGTTCTTGGACTTCGGACTTGTAAAGCACTTCACGGCAACCGAGATGGAGACCTTCGAAACCATGGTCCGGCTGGCCGCCGTGGACCACGACGCCGCCGGGTATCGAGCGGTACTGGAGTCTGCCGGCATGTTGCAGCGGGATGCTCCGGTCAGCACGGACGAAGTCGGCGCCTATTTCTCATACTTCTACGAACCAGTCGCGACCGATCGCACGATGACGTGGACACCGACCTACGCATCGAGCATCGTGCGTCATACATTTGACCGCTCCAGCCCCATCGCCCAGTACGCCACCGTGCCCCGAGCGTTTGTGTTCATCCAGCGCATCAACCTCGGTCTCTACGCCCTGCTCGGTGAACTAGAAGCCACCGGCAACTATCGGCGCATCGCCGAAGAGCTATGGCCATTCGTCGCTGCGACACCCTCCACCCCTGCCGGGGTCGCCGAAGCCGAGTGGCTGGCCCGGCGACGCAGCGCCGCCGACGCCCAGTAGCGTCGCGGGCATGTCATTGCGCCGCCGTCCGAGAACCTCGTTGCTGCTCAGCACCACCGTCGCGGCGGGTGCCCTGGTGCTGAACGCCTGTGGTGGCGACGACCAGAGCGTGGACGACGCCAACGTCACCGACGTCGAATTGACCCCCGCTAGCGAGGGCTCTGCCGACGAACCGGCCGACGCCCCCGCCGACGAACCCTCCGACGGCGCAAGCGACCGACCCGATGTCACCCCGCCCACGGACCTGCCAAGTGAACTGGTGATTACCGACATCATCGACGGCACTGGGCCTGTGGTGCAGGCGGGCGACACCGTGTGGGTCGACTACACCGGCATCCGGTCCGAGGATGGCGTCGAGTTCGACAACTCATACGACCGCGGCGAGCCCTTCCGCTTCACCGTCGGTCAGGGATCGGTCATCGATGGTTGGGACCAGGGGCTGATCGGCGCCAGCGCGGGTACGCAACGCCGACTCGATATCCCTGCCGAGCTTGCCTACGGCGACCAATCTCCCGGCGGTGTGATCCGTGCAGGTGATGCCCTCACCTTCGTGATTGAGGTCCGTGCCGTGGTCGGATCGTCGACGGCTGCCGATGCGCCGGAAGTGGCACTCACTCCAGCAGAGACGGTGACCGAACTCGTCGTCGACGACGCCATCGTCGGAGATGGCGCTGCACTGGCCATCGGCGACACCGCAATCGTTCACCTGCGGATGGCCCGCGCCGACAACCTGGTGCAACTGATCGACACCTGGGGTGACAACAATGCGCTGCTCATCGAGATGGTCGACGGCTTTACCGTTCCCGGATTGTTTGAGGGCCTGCAAGGTATGAACGTCGGCGGTGTGCGGGTTCTCACAATCCCCGCCGAATTGGCCTTCGGGTCCGACGGCGCCCCCAGTGTGGGCCTCCCCGCCGACACGCCCGTCACCATCATCGCCCAACTCGTCGGACGCCTCTGACCCCGCGCCCGACCGCCGATAGGTTGGTCGGCTGTGACGAACCCACTGGAGCAACCATGAGCCCATCGGATCCAAACCGTCCCACCACCTTGCCCGAGAAGATCTGGAACCGGCATCTCGTCGCGTCCACCGAAGGCGAATCCGACCTGATCTACATCGATCTTCATCTCGTCCACGAAGTGACCAGTCCGCAGGCCTTCGACGGGCTGCGGATGAACGGGCGCAACGTTCGCCGGCCAGAGCTCACGGTGGCCACCGAGGATCACAATGTCCCCACCGCCGATATCGACCGACCGATCGCCGATCCGGTGTCGGCAACCCAGGTCGACACCTTGCGTCGCAACGCAGCCGAATTCGGTATCACCCACTACCCAATGGGTGATGCTGACCAGGGCATCGTGCACGTCATCGGCCCCGAACAGGGCCGCACCCTTCCCGGTATGACCATCGTGTGCGGTGACAGCCACACGGCCACGCATGGCGCCTTTGGCGCGCTGGCCTTCGGCATTGGCACGAGCGAGGTCGAGCATGTGCTCGCCACGCAGACGTTGCCGCAGTCGCGACCGAAGTGGATGTCGGTCACCGTCGATGGAGAGCTCGCCTCCGGGGTGACCGCCAAAGATGTGATCCTCCACATCATCGGGGTCATCGGCACCGGTGGCGGATTGGGCCATGTCATCGAGTACCGCGGTTCTGCAATCGAGAGCCTCTCGATGGAAGGCCGCATGACGGTGTGCAACATGTCGATCGAGGCCGGTGCCCGCGCGGGCCTCGTCGCCCCCGACGCCACCACATTTGAGTACCTCGCCGGTCGTGATCACGCCCCTCAGGGTGCAGATTGGGATGCCGCGGTAGCCGAATGGTCGACCCTGCACAGCGATGACGGGGCCGAGTGGGATACCGAAGTGTTCATCGATGCCGCCGACATCACGCCAAAGATCACGTGGGGAACAAACCCCGGCCAGGTCATCGGCATCGACGATGTGATTCCGTCTCCCGATGCAGCCAGTGACGCCACATCGCGCGGCAATATCGAGCGGGCACTCGACTACATGGGTCTCACAGCCGGTACCCCGATTCGCGATGTCGCTGTGGACACGGTATTCATCGGGTCGTGCACGAACTCGCGAATTGAAGACCTCCGCGCCGCCGCTGATGTGCTGCGCGGCCGCACCGTGACCGTGCCTCGGGTAATGGTCGTGCCCGGCTCGCACCGGGTGAAAGCAGAAGCCGAGGCCGAAGGGCTACACGAGGTGTTTCGTGCTGCGGGGGCCGATTGGCGCGAACCCGGCTGCTCGATGTGCCTAGCGATGAACCCAGACCGTCTCGCACCCGGTGAGAGAGCCGCGAGCACAAGTAACCGCAACTTTGAGGGCCGCCAAGGCCGTGGGGGCCGCACCCACCTCGTCTCCCCCGGTATTGCCGCGGCCACGGCCGTCACCGGCCGCTTCACCCGTCCGGAGGATCTGTCATGAAAGCCGTCCGAGTCATCACAGCCACTGGTCTCCCACTGCGTCGCAGCGACGTCGACACCGACCAGATCATTCCCGCGGAATGGCTCAAGCGTGTGGAGCGCACCGGTTTCGAAAAGGGGCTCTTCTCCACGTGGCGCGACGACCCCGCCTTCGTGATGAACGACCAGCGCTACAGCGGTGCCGGCGTGATCGTGGCCGGACCGGCATTCGGTGTTGGCTCCTCCCGCGAACACGCTGTGTGGGCCATTCAACAGGCCGGATTTGACGCGGTGATCGCCCCAAGCTTCTCCGACATCTTCCGCAATAACTGCACCAAGAACGGCTTGGTGCCAGCGCAGGTGGACATGGACATCGTGGAGGCCATCTGGGCTGCGATCGACGCCGACCCCGCAACACCGATCGTGGTCGATATGGAACGGCGCGTCGTGGAGGTGCCATCGGCCGGCATCACCGCACACTTTCCGATGGACGATGCCACCCAACACCGATTCCTTGAGGGCCTTGACGACATCGCGCTCACCTTGAGCCACGCCGATGCGATCACTGCGTTTGAGCAACAGCGGCCGTCCTGGCTCACCCACTCGTAGCGTCGCAACTCCAGGCTAAGTCAATGCGCTCACCGCCGAGTGCGGTGCCGCGAACCACAGCACTGCGCCCGTCAGCGGCCACCATCATCGTGGCATCACGAGCAACAAACCGGACTCCTACCGCAGTGATGTCCAGCACCACCTCTGTGCTGCGGCCGGCGATCACGGTGCCCTCCCCCGCGTCGATGCCAACGGCGTCAACACCTCCAGTCGCACCGAGTTCTCCAGACAGTGCAACATCGGCAGAAATGCCAGGGCATCTGTATGCAAGGTTCCACACACCGAATCGGCGCACCGCGCCATCTGCTCCAACAAGGCGGATCGACGCAGCAACTGGGCCGGTTGGCTGAGGCGAGTCGTCCGCGCAGGCATAGGAGCCGCTCACCACATCGCCATCGACGAGACCCGAGAACGTGCCCGACCCATCGGACTGGGGGCGCACGGTAACCGCACTGGAGAACTCCACCGATCGCGTCGCGACCACAAGATTCGCGGGGATGACCTCAGCGGTGACACCGTCGCGGGCGCCGGCACTCGTGCCCTCGATGACGACGCTCGCTCCATCGCGAACAGCCACGATCTGCAACGCGGTCGCTCCGCTTACCTCCACGGTCGAACAGGTGGCGTAATTCGTCCACAGGTCAATCTCGGCCGACGGCGTTGATGCCATCACCACCGTCATCTCGACATCGGCAGCCAAACCCGGCGCATCCACACGGACCGCGACACTGTCGGCGAGTCCAAAGGGCGTCGGAGCGGGTGCCGGAGCGGTCGTGGTCGCCGTGATCGCCACCGGCGGCGCCAAAGTTGTCGTCGTGGAGGGTGCGGGATCTGCCCCGGGCGAGCACCCTGCGAGTGCGGCAATCGCGCATACGCCAGCGAGGCGCATCGCTTGCATGGGCCTTAGGCTGGCCGCGCGCCTTCGGTCGCGGTATCGGCCTCAAACGTGGCCAGATCGCTCAGGCGTGGATCGTTCGAGAACACCTCGACCGGCTTTCCGGGCGGCAGGCGCAATTGACGTTGTAAGACCCGCATCTGGGTGTGCTGGTTGTACTCGACGAACGTCACTGCCCACCCGTCACGGCCGGCGCGCGCGGTCCGTCCTGAGCGATGCAGATAGTCCTTCGTGTCACCCGCGGGGTCGTAGTGGATGACGGCGCCGATGTCATCGATGTCGATTCCACGGGCTGCCACATCGGTGGCGACCAGCACGGCGAGACGGCCATCGGCGAAACGTTGCAGAGTGCGTTCACGGGCCGCCTGGGAGAGATCCCCATGGATCGCCGCCGCATCCACCCCCGCCTCGCGAAGTTTGTCCTCGACTTTGTCGCACAGTCGTTTCGTTTGGCAGAACACCACCGTTTTGGCGAAACCACGCGAGATGGATCCCACCACCCTCGCTTTATCCATGTGATGCACCGCGAGAAAGAGATGATGCATCGTGCCCACCGTGTCGTCGGCGGCGTCGATGGCCACCTCGACCGGATCGGTGAGATAATGACGGATCAGGTGACCGACATCGCCATCGAGGGTTGCGGAGAACAACATGGTCTGGTTCCGCCCGGTGCAATGGCGCAGCACCCACTCCACCTGAGGCGTGAATCCATCGTCAGCCATACGGTCGGCCTCGTCGAGGCAGACGATCTGCACCGCAGAGAGGTCGACTTCACCGGACTTGATCAAATCGATCAGACGCAACGGTGTTGCAACGACGAGATCGGTGCCGCGCTGCAGCGCCGCAATCTGTGGCTCACGACCCACACCGCCGTAGACCGGCAGCACGCTCAAACCCGCGGTGGTTGCCACCGGGTCGAGGACCTCAGCAACCTGCACCGCAAGCTCTCTGGTGGGAACCAATACGAGGCCGTGTGGCATCCGCGGGGTGGCCTGGCCCTGCATCCGCGCCAGCATCGGCACCCCGAACGCCAGCGTCTTCCCGGAACCGGTCTTGGCCCGGCCACACACGTCGTGGCCCTTCATCGCTACCGGAATCGCTTCGATCTGGATGGCGAACGGCTGCGCGAACCCAGCTGCAGCCAACCCGATATCAACCGACTCGGGCACGCCCAGCGCAACAAATCCTGTGGGGGGTTCCACTGGCGCCAACCCGCTGCCGCCAGTCAGCGAGCCGGTCCTCGCGGGCGTATCATCGTCGCGACGTGAACGTTCGTGACCGCGGTCGGAGCCGTCACCTGATGACCGGCGGCGCCCGCCCGAGCGGCCACCGGAGCGCCCCGACGAGCGCGCGTTGTTGTATGTCATGGTGACCTGCACCCTATCTGCCACCCCCCGGACCACGTCGTGCACGCCATCGATGCGACCCAGCCACCACCGGGCATTTCAGCGGTGCTTTGCCTGTGACGACGCACAGGAGTAGCCTCCCTACCGATGAACGCCATCGCCGACCGTCGCGAATTCCTTCTCCTGCTTACGTAGGGCGAACGCGCACGGTCCCGTTCGCCCGCCCCCACCGCCCCGGTCGGGGGCTTCTTGCTTTTTCAGCGCCCGCCGGATTCGACCGCCACGCTGCACACACCAACGATCGACACGACACCTCACGACGGAGACGACCACCACATGGCTCCCACACCCGCAACTCCCGCACAGATGCCTTTCGAGCGGTACCAACCCTTCATTCCTCTGGTGCTCACCGACCGCACCTGGCCAAACCGCACCATCGACGCAGCCCCGATCTGGTGCTCGGTCGACCTGCGCGACGGCAACCAGGCCTTGATCGACCCGATGGACCCCGTGCGCAAGCTGGCGATGTTCCGCGAACTGGTCGCGATGGGCTTCACCGAAATCGAAGTCGGTTTCCCATCGGCCAGCCAACCCGACTTTGATTTCGTTCGTCAGTTGATCACCGAGGACCTCATTCCCGACAACGTCTGGATTCAGGTCCTCGTGCAATGTCGCCCGGAACTGATCGCACGCACCTACGAAGCGCTCGAGGGTGCCCCGCGAGCCATCGTGCACTTCTACAACTCGACGAACCCGCTGCAGCGCGAGGTCGTCTTCGGCCTCGACAAGCCCGGCATCGTCGACATCGCCGTAGAGGGCGCACGACTGTGTCGCGAGCATGAAGCGAACCTGGCCGGCACGCAAATTCGTTACGAGTACTCACCGGAAAGCTTCACGCTGACCGAGCCGGACTTCGCGATTGAGGTCTGTGAAGCCGTGATGGACGTGATCGCGCCCACTCCTGACGACCGACTCATCTTGAACCTGCCCGCGACCGTCGAGTGCTATTCCCCCAACGTGTATGGCGACGTCATCGAATGGTTCGGTCGCACGATTCGCGACCGTGACTCGGTAATTATCAGCCTCCACCCTCATAACGACCGTGGATGCGCTGTCGCCGCCGCCGAATTTGGTGTCATGGCCGGTGCCGACCGTGTGGAGGGAACCCTCTTTGGCAACGGTGAACGCACCGGCAACGTCGACGTTGTCAACCTTGCCATGAACCTGTTCGTCAACGGGGTGGACCCCGGCCTCGACATCTCCGATATCGACGCCCTGCGGCGAACCGCTGAATACTGCAACCGACTGCCGGTGCACCCGCGACACCCCTATGTCGGCGATCTCGTCTACACCGCATTCTCCGGCTCACACCAAGACGCCATCAAGAAGGGATTCGCCGCCCTGCCCGACGACTACGAGACCTGGGGTGTGCCCTATCTGCCACTCGACCCCAAACATGTCGGGCGTACCTACGAAGCCGTCATTCGCGTCAACTCACAGTCCGGCAAAGGCGGCGTTGCCTACGTGATGAAAGAGGAGTTCGGCTACGACCTGCCCCGTCGACTGCAGATCGAGTTCTCCAAGACCATTCAGCACATCACCGAAGACTCGGGAACCGAGATCTCACCATCGGTGATGTGGGATGCCTTCAGCACCGAGTACCTGCCCGAGACACCGCATATGCGCCTGCGCAGTCATGAGTTGCACACCTCCACTGCCGACGGCGCGGGCCGCACCCGACTCAGTGCCCAAGTGGAGGTCGATGGCACATCGGTCACGCTCACCGGCGAGGGCGACGGACCGGTCGAGGCATTGGTGACGGCACTGCGCACCGAATGGGATGTCGCCTTTGACGTCCTCGACTACTCCGAGCATGCCATTGGCCGTGGAGCCGACGCCCAAGCGGTGGCTTACGTCGAGAGCGCCACCGGCACCTCCACCAAATGGGGTATCGGCACCGATCCGAACATCACCACAGCTTCGCTTCGCGCGGTGCTGTCGGCCTTCGAACGCCAGCGCTACAGCGACGACTAGGGTGGGATCATGCGCGTTGTTGTCGACTTCGATCTCTGTTCGGCCACTGGTGGGTGCGCCCAGGTATGCCCTGAGGTGTTCGAGGTACGTGACGACGGGTACCTCTACGTTCTCATCGAGGAACCCGGCGAGGAGTTGCGCGCCACGGTGACCGACGCTGCGGATCTGTGCCCGACCGCGGCGATCACCATCGAGGGCTGAGCCAGTGGCTGACGGTTTCCATGCCCGCCTTCAACGGGCATGGGAGGTGAGCGATAGCGCCCTGTGCGTTGGTCTCGACCCGGACATCAGCCGTATGCCCGAACCACTCGACGGGCGCCCCGACGCGATCGAACGTTTCTGTATCGACATCGTCGATGCCACCGCCGACCTTGTCTGCGCCTTCAAACCACAGATCGCATACTTCGCCGCTCACGGCGCCGAGGATCAACTCGAGCGGATCTGTGCCCATATCCGCGACAACCACCGCGATGTCGTGCTCGTTCTTGATGCCAAGCGGGGCGACATCGGCTCCACCGCAGAGCAGTACGCCCGCGAGGCATTCAACCGCTACGGCGCCGACGTCGTCACTGTGAACCCCTACCTCGGCACCGATTCGATCGAGCCGTTCCTGGCCGCTGGTGGCGGGGTGATCGCACTGTGTCGCACCTCCAATCCCGGCGGCGACGAACTGCAGATGCTTGAGGTGGAGGGCGAACCCCTCTACATCCGAGTTGCACGCATGGTTGCCCAACGTTGGGCACCGCTTGGCGATTGCGGAGTGGTCGTCGGCGCCACATATCCCCGCGAACTGGCCCGTGTGCGTGCAGAAGTTGGCTCATTGCCGATCCTGGTGCCGGGTGTTGGAGCACAGGGTGGCTCGGCCGCTGATGCGGTCACCTCTGGTGCTGACGCCACCGGACGCGGCGTGATCATTAACTCATCGCGCGCAATTCTCTACGCCGACTCCGGTGCCGAGTATGCCGAGGCTGCGCGGCGGGTTGCCATCACCACGCGCGACGACTGTCGCATCTGATCACCCCTCGAGGGCAATGACGCTGGTCACCCCGGCCGCCGCACGCAACCGATCTGCGACACTGTCATCCACCCGTGACCCGGTGGCGATCAGCATCAACGCAGAGCCGGGGCGATCGAGCCGCCCCACGTCCATATCGGCGATATTCACCTGCGCATCACCGAGGATGGTGCCCACCGCACCGATCACACCCGGCCGGTCGTCATTGGAGATCAGCAACAGGTGGTCGGCAGGCGGCACATCAACACCGTGCCCGTCCACTTCCACCAATCGCTGGCGGGCGCTGCGCCCGGTGAGAGTGCCCGCAATCGAGTGCTGCCCACCGGTGATCGTGAGCAGATTGACGTACTCGTCCGACACCGCGGTCGACACCTCGCGCATCTCGAGGCCGGCGGCGCCGGCCAGACGCGGTGCGTTCACATAACTCACCTGCTCATCGGAGATCCGCGAGAAAAACCCTTTGAGTACGGCCAAGCCCAGAATACGCGTGTCATAGGCGGCGATATCGCCCTCCACCCGGAATTCGAACGATTCGGGCGTTGAACCGACCAGTGACGAGTACAACCGTCCGAGTCGCTCGGCCAGACCCAGATAGGGCCGAAGGTTCTCGTTGGCTTCAGCGGCATCAACGTTCACAGCCCACGGCACGAAATCCCCGGCCAACGCCAGCAACACCATGTCAGCGATGGCATCGCCGGCCTTGTCTTGGGCCTCACGGGTGCTCGCGCCGAGATGTGGGGTGACCACCACCTCGGGGCGGCCGAACAGCGGTGACTCGGTACACGGTTCCGTGGAGAACACATCGAGTGCTGCTCCCGCAATGATGCCCTCATCGATACACGCAGCCAGGTCGGCCTCGTCGACGATGCCACCGCGCGCCACGTTGATGACCCGCAACGAGGGTTTCGCCCCGGACAACAGCTCGCGGTTGATCAAACCGGTGGTCTCGTTGTTCTTCGGTAGGTGCACGGTCAAGAAATCCGAGGTGGCAACCAGATCAACCAACGACATCAATTCCACGCCCATCTGTTTGGCGCGGTCAGCCGAGACGAACGGGTCGTAGGCCACGATCCGCATCTGAAATCCGCGCGCCCGGTCGGCGACGAGTTTGCCGATACGGCCCAACCCGACGACACCGAGGGTCTTGTCCGCGAGTTCCACACCCTCCCAGCGTGAGCGTTCCCATCGTCCGTCGACCAGTGCCGAGTGGGCCTGAGGGACATTGCGAGCCTGAGCCAGCAGCAGCGCCATGGTGTGTTCGGCTGCAGAGATGATGTTGGACTGCGGTGCATTCACCACCATCACGCCCCGCTCGGTCGCGGCAGCCACGTCCACATTGTCGAGACCGATGCCGGCGCGGCCCACCACGACCAAGTCGCGACCCGCTGCCAGCACCTCATCGGTGACCTGCGTCGCCGAACGAATAATCAATGCATGAGCACCGTCGATTGCGTCCACAAGCTCTGACGGGCTGAGACCCTCGCGGACGTCCACCGTGTGCCCGGCGGCGCGCAAGCGATCTAGACCGCCGTCGGCGATGGCTTCAGTGACGAGGATTCGCGACATAGACCGACATCGTTACCTACCGACACGGTCACCACCAACCACGCACACGTCTTCGTACGAGATGTCAATGCGACCGGACACACCGAGTCGGCCGTGGCAGCCCACGCCCCCACGGCTACCGTGGGCATCGTGAGTGATGACGTCGGCCCCGACATCAACATCGTCACCTTGTCGACCCCGGCCGAAATGGCCGATGCCGGACGCGTCCTCCAGCAGATCTGGGGGGCGAACCGGCCGATGGTCGGCCCCGAGCTGCTGCTTGCGATCGAGCACGCTGGCGGTTATGTGGCCGGCGCATATGACGGCGACCACCTCCTCGGCGCCTCGTTCGGCTTCCTCGCTCGCCACCAGGGAGATGCCGCTCTGCACAGTCACATCACCGGTGTGCTGCCGGGAGTGCGCCACAGCGGGCTGGGACGTGCCATGAAATACCACCAGCGCACGTGGGCTGCCGAGCGTGGCATCGACTGGATCACATGGACGTTCGATCCCCTCGTGCGCGCCAACGCCTGGTTCAACCTCGAGGTGCTCGGAGCCGAGATCTCGGAGTATCTGGTGAACTTCTACGGGCCGATGAGCGATGCGTTGAATGCCGGGGATGACAGCGACCGACTCGTCGCTGCATGGGCCGTGGCCGACCGGCCTCGACCCGACAATGCACCAGCAGACCTCCACGTGCCCACACCGGCCGACATCGTGGCTCTGCGACGCACCGACCCCGCCGCTGCCGAGTGCTGGCGCGTCGACGTCCGCGATGCCCTCTCAACAGCGATGGCCCGCGGCGCCACGGTGATCGGCATGAGTCGCGACGGTGACTACCTACTGAAAGACGGCACGTGACATGCATCTGACCGGACTCGAACTACGGCGCATCGCCATGCCGCTGGTCACACCCTTCCGCACCAGTTTCGGTTCCCAGACCGCCCGCGACATCCTGCTCGTGGGATGGTGTCACGACGGTGCCGACGAACCCACCGGATGGGGCGAATGCGTCGCAATGTCCGAGCCCCTGTACTCATCGGAGTTCGTCGATGGTGTCGCCACAGTGATCGAGCGATTCTTGGCACCTGCATTGGCCGCTGCCGGTGACATATCGGCTGCCGACGTCGACCGGGTTCTGGGACCGTTCAAAGGCCACCATATGGCCAAAGCAGCACTCGAGATGGCGGCACTCGATGCCGAGTTGCGGGCGCAGAACCACACCCTGCACCAACTGCTGGGTGGCACTCGCGACCATGTGCCAAGTGGTGTCAGCGTCGGCATATTCGACAACCTCGACGACCTTCTCACCGCGGTGCAGGGATACGTCGATGACGGCTATGCCCGCATCAAACTCAAGATCGAACCCGGCTGGGATATCGAACCGGTGCGCCGCGTTCGCGACCTCATCGGCGATGACATGGGCCTGCAGGTGGACGCCAATACCGCCTACCGGCGCACCGATATCGACCATCTCTGCCGCCTCGACGAGTTCGGCCTGCTGTTGATTGAGCAGCCCATGCCCGTCGACGACCTGCTCTCCCACGCCGCCCTCGCGGCCGCATCGACCACACCCGTCTGCCTCGACGAGTCGATCGAGTCGCTCACCCAGGCATCGGACGCCATCAATGTCGGCGCCACATCGGTGATCAACATCAAGCCGGGGCGTGTCGGCGGCTATCTGACCGCGCGCCGCATCCACGACCTCTGCCGTGAGCGCGGCATTGCGGTGTGGTGCGGTGGAATGCTGGAGACCGGCATCGGCCGAGCAGCCAACTGCGCCCTCGCCGCCCTCGACGGCTTCACCCTGCCGGGGGACATCAGCGCCTCGCGTCGCTTCTGGGCTCGCGACATCGTGCGTGACCCAATCGACGTTGTCGATGGATTGGTCGCGGTGCCCACCGCGCCAGGCCTCGGTTACGACCTTGATCATGACGTGCTTGCCGAGGTGACCACCGAGCGTCGGATGTTCACCCTGCATCCCGGCCAATGACCGGTGGGCTGGGCATCACCCTCGGACATCAGCAGCGGTAGCGTGCTCGCGTGCCCCACGAGTTCCTCACCCCCGAATGGATCGAGGCCGCGCGGGAGATCCGTCAGCGCCATGCCGACGCTGTGGCCCCTCCGACCGTTGATGTTCGGGTGAACTTGACCGTCACCGAGGTGCCCTTCGGCGATGGTGAGATCGCTGCCCACCTCGACACATCCGACGGCACTGTCGATCTCGATCTCGGCGTTGTTGATGACCCCCACGCCACCATCACGCTCACCCACGCCACCGCGCGGGCGCTGCTGGTGGAGCGCGACCCCGCCGTGGTGATGCAGGCCTTCATGACCGGGCAGGTGCAGGTTGAGGGCGACATCATGCGGGTGATGGCGCTGCAAGCCGGCCTTCCCGACGACGAGGTCTCGCTCGCTGTCGCCGAAGAGATCGTGGCCATTACTGCGGGCATCTAACACCCGCGGCGAACCGTATTACGAGGTTCGTAGCGACTCGAGCGCAGCGGCCAAGCCGTCGACCGTCCATGTGGTCGCACTCTCGGCCGATGCACCAGGGGTCCACGGCATCATCCGCTGCAGCGAGCCGCCCATGACCGACAACGTCTCACCCGTCACCCGGCATTCCTCTGCGGCGAGCAGCACCACGAGAGGTGACACATTGGCCGGGTCCCATTCGTCGAACCCTCCCGGGGGTGGCTCCATGATCTCGGGGAGCCCTGGTTGAGCGAGCGTGAGCCGTGTGCGAGCGCCGGGGACGATGCAGTTCGAGATGACGTCGTAGCGAGCCAGTTCCTGCGCAGCGATCTGACTGAGCGTCGCGATTCCCGATTTCGCCGCGCCGTAATTCGATTGACCCGGATTCGCGAACAGCCCCGAGGTGGAGGCCGTATGAATCAACGACCGTGGTCGACGCTCACCGTCATGATGGCGCTGACGCCAATGCGCCGCTGCCCAGTGCGTCATCGCGAAATGGCCCTTGAGATGTACCCGCAGCACATCATCCCAATCGGCTTCGGTCATCGTGACAATCGCCCGGTCCCGCAGGATTCCCGCATTGTTGACGACCACATCGATATTGCCAAAGGCTGCAACGGCACCGGCAACAACCGCTCCGGCGGCCTCCCAGTCCGACACGTCGTGATGGTCGGCGACCGCCGAACCTCCCGCGTCGACAATCTCTGACACCACGGCATCGGCGGCGGTGTCATCGGAGCCGCGGCCATCATCGTCGACTCCAAGGTCGTTCACCACCACTGAGGCACCCTCGGCTGCCAGTGCCAGAGCATGGGCCCGGCCAAGGCCGCGACCGGCTCCGGTCACCACCACCACGCGCCCTGTGAGCCGACCGGTCATTCCGACACGCTAGTGACCGAGCAACCGCGCCGACGAGGCCGTTGCACGCGCGATTCGCACCCCAGAATCAGACGGCGGTGACTTCAGCGACCGCGCCCGGCTCGAATTCGTCGCCCGCACGCACCGTCTCACCGTTGACCGTGACCTCGTCCACGATGCCATCACGCGCACCAAGGATCAGTTCCACCTCGAAACCGGCGTCGCTCAGAATTCTGCGTGTCGTCTCGAAATCGATGCCATCGCCCAGCGATGGCATCACAAGCACCTCCACACCGAGCGACACCGTCACTCCCACAGTGGTCCCACGATCGACGCTGGTACCCGGGGCCGGATCTTGATCGATGATCTGACCCTCGGGGATTTCATCGTCGTAGATGGATTCGACCGTGGTAATGCGCAGTCCGATATCGACGAGTGAGGCCCGCGCTGCGCCGACTTGGGCACCGCTGAGATCGGGCACCGTTCGCGCAGCCGGCCCCGATGACACCACGAGGCGCAGTACGGTGCCCGGTTCGACGCGGGAGCCGGCACGCACGGTCATGTCGCCGGGCACATCCCACGAGATCACCTCACCTGCAGGAATGACCTCGTTGGCAATTCGTTCTTCATAGGGGTCAAGCCCCGCCTCGGATAAGGCTGCGGTGGCCGCCTCGGCAGCCAGGCCGGTGACCTCCGGGAGTTCACGCAGTAAAGGCCCATCGCTGACCTCCAGACGAAGGAGTCCACCCTCGGCGATCTCGACCCCAGCCGACGGGCTGCTCGATATGACCGTTCCCGCATCAGGAACCTCATCGGATCGCTGCCGCACGATTTCAACTTCCCAGGAGAACGGAGCAACGCGATTGATGGCCGCGGACTCTTCCACACCAACAAGATCGGGAACGGTGTGCACTGGCGTCACCAGCAGCCATCGCAGGGCAAGAACCACGATGATGACGCCCGCAGCAGCAGCGGTGGGCAGCAGCCATCGGGGACGCCGACGGGGTGCGGCGCCGCCGTCAGCCTCGGGCTCGGCGGTGTCAGCAGCGGGTACGTCAGCAGCGAGTACGTCAGCGGATGCGTCCGCTGCGGGGTCGTCCTGCGCAACCTCGACAACCGGTGGCGATGGTGTCGGTGCGCTGACAGCGTCAGCGATCGACGGGGCATCGGAGGTGACGATCGTCAGTGGCTCGGTGCGGTCGGCAACGGCGGTGGTGCGTG